>Ga0315338_1000290_pt1 | contig 144678 bp, 142 predicted proteins | sample ASW8metaG_FD_204518 | JGI IMG/M metagenome (GOLD analysis project Ga0315338, IMG submission 204518) | Ammonia-oxidizing marine archaeal communities from Monterey Bay, California, United States - ASW #8 | ecosystem: Environmental > Aquatic > Marine > Coastal | place: USA: California | collected... | reverse complement strand
CTAGGCGGCTCTCGCTCTCTATTGGCTCGAACGACACCGGCACGGGGCGGTCGCCGAGCTTCCAGACTCCAACTTCAATCGGCATCGTGTCGTTCCTCGCTCACCCAGTCCTCGCGCTTGCCCAGCGTCTCGTGGTGCGACCTGATCTTAGCGACCGCCCAATCCAAAGCCTCAAGGAACGCATCCAGTCGCGTCGTTTCAGTCAACACTTCGAGTTGGATCGAGGGTCGCTTCGTGATTTTGTCAAGGGAGATATCTACTCCTGAAATCTGATTGAGACGCTGACGCCACTCATCGCGAGTTGCTTTCTGGTCGAACGGTGGCCGGGCCATCATGTACTGGAACTGGAGTTCCACCGAGCCATTCGTCCAAAGCGCAATGATCCAGTAACTCTCGTTCCCCAAGTCGAGAGCCGGGATGAAGGACCCGTGATTTGCGCCACGCCCCCACGTGTCGCGTGGGAGTGCTTCGGAGCACCATTGGCGGATTCTCTGGGCGACCTGCACAGCGGCACTCCCGGACCGCCGTTCCAGCTCAGCGAAGAAGCTCGTCTCGTCCCACTGTCGTTTAGGGCCGGCTCCGGGTCTCTTCCGGCCCTGCGCGGCCGCCGTCTGTCCCACGACCCTCGGCACAAGTGTCGTGACATCGTCGCCGCTGAACCGCTTGACTTCGACTGCCAGCACCTCGGCGGGGTCCATCTGTGCGTTCAAGAACTCGACTATTCGACGAAGTTCGGTCGGAATCTCGTCGGCCACGAAAACAAGACGGAGGCGGCCTGCCTGCAGATTCGTCTTCACGCGCTGCCAGAGTTCCTCCTCCGCATCGTCGCCAGCGTCGGGTCCCAGGAGGGCCGCTATGACCTCCCGCTTGTCCTCGGCTGCCTCCTCGAAGCCCGCCTCGAATCTCGCACGAATGGCGTCCATTGGCCAGAAACGTACGGCGTTCGCCGCGTAATCCAGCATCTGCCCGACGACCTCCCGTCGAATGCGCGTGTCGGTACTTCGCTTCACCTCGACCAATGTAGGCACACCATCCTGATCGAGAAACAGGTGATCGACCGACCAGCGGTTGGCTCCCCCTTCAGAATCTGGAATGCCAGCCTCACGACGCAATAACAGCCAACGACGAGGCGAAGCGGAGTCTATTTGATCACCAGCAAGTAGGTCTGGGTGCTCAGCGAGCAACGCCTGGAGGGAATCTTCATCTTCGTATGGTGCCTCGTCGAGGCGCACCAATTTAGTTCCCTGAACCAGGAAGATCTGTCCGCTCATGATGCTCCTTGACCTCCGAAGAGGCGTTGACTCGGCCAGTCATGTAAAGGACTCCAGCGGGATAGCCACACGGGCCGAGAGCTTCTCCCCGACGCCACCTCCGAGCCCTGAACGCATTGTCCTGCGGCACGCCCTCATCCACGGCATCACGTCAGTCTGTGCCCTGCCGTTTCTTCCCCCGACCCAGAAATATGGCGACCGTTCTGTTCAGTGGGAAAGAGTCGGGAAGATCATCCACATCGTCAACGGTATTTCCACGAGTGGCCGCAAGGCTCTGTAGTATTTTTTTAATCTTATCGTGATCGATCTTAAATGGTTTGGTTCTCTTCATCGCTGTCCTCGTATCTTTCCCAGTGCTCACTGGGCGGAAATTAGCACCACGGCTCTTGCAGCCAGGTTGCTGTGGCGTCGTCGGGTCCGGTCCCTCAGCCACTCGTGATAGCCGTCACACGGTAGCGCGTGCCCGAGCCGGGGTCACGCGCCGAACGCGAACTTCAGCGGCAGACCACGCTGGTGCGGAAGCGGGACGCCACTGAAGCGGTGCGAAACCCCTCGGTGACGACGAACCCCCTTATTCAGGAGATTCGCGCCGTGTACGAGGAGGGCGGGTTGTCCGCGATGCAGGCGTTTGCGACGAAACGGGGTCTTCCGCTGGCGGCGGTGCTGGCGGCACTGGGTCTCGGCGCTCGGTCTCAAGCATCAGACGGCGGTTCCCGCCGTAGGTCTTGAGACGCCGGAACCAGTCCGCACCAAACGAATTATTCTCACTGACGTAGCGGGCGATGATGTCGTCAATACGGCCAACGTCGATGTTTTTATGTTGGTGCGGCCAGCAGCGGCCGTACTCGTCATGGAGACGCTGGGGAGGGAATGTTTCAGTGTCTGGGCCAAACTGGTTGAGATTCCAATCATGGATGATCTCGTCAACAGAGCGGGATGGTCGGCGGGGAGCAGACATAGCACCTCATCATGCGCGGGAGAAACCACCCACCTGGCGTGGGTTGGTGACCGTCATAGGGCCGCGCCCCTCGGGTCGTCTGGATGAGCGGGCACACGAGCGCCCCGGGGCCGCATCACGCCGCACGACGGACGTGCCGGACGCGAGGCGGACTTCGCGTAAGAGGCGCTATGCCGAACTGAAAGGGGTCATCGATGTCCTCGTATCTCTCCCAGTGCTCACTGGGCGGAAATTAGCACCACGGCTCTTGCAGCCAGGTTGCTGTGGCGTCGTCGGGTCCGGTCCCTCAGCCACTCGTGATAGCCGTCACACGGTAGCGCGTGTGACAAAGCGCATTATAGCACCAATGCCAGCAGGGTGGCATCGACTTGTGCGGTTTAACCCTTGTTCTTGTTTTGGGCTTTTGTGGCCGGTCCGCGAACAACTCAGCGCACCACGGCAATCTGAGGCCGCAGTCCAGCCATGCAGCACGGCGCGTGCTGACAGTCCGTCGATAGTCTGTCTGGGTTCAGCGAAGACGAGGAATCCGAGAAGCAGTCAGTACCGACGCTTTTCCAGGCGCTCAAGAGACCGCTCAATTGCCTCGAGCTTCTCGTAGAGCGGGTTGCTGTCAAACGACACCATGTCGCCCGAAGTGTAGTACGCGGGTATCTCGTTCCCAATCAGGGCCTCGATCTCACTCAACCGACGTTCCAGGTATGCGGATTCCGTGCGAAGCCACAGGATCAGCACGCCCACAACGCACAGCCCCACTCCGATTTGGGTCATTCCTGGCAAGAAGTAGGAAAAAGTCGAGATGCAGATGAAAGCCAGGACGACAGACGAAACTACGTCCATCGCAATCTCCGCTCGGCGGCTACGCTTCCATTCTTTCAGGTCTTCGCGGCGACTCATGAATTGCACCCTTCTTTCGATGAGACTTGAGATAGGCGTAGCACCCACGCGAATACCTCATGAATTAACGCTCGCCGGAGCTTCTAACCCGACGCCCCGCGATCTAGCTCGGACCACGTTTTCCACGGCTCTCGGTTGCCCATCTTCTGGGCCAGCCCGTCAGGGAGCCTACGGCTCACGCGGGTGCGCGGCGTGCCACCCTTCGGCGAACCTAGAGAGATCGGCATGGATGTGATCGCGCAAGCGGGACGCCTCGATTGGGCTGTAGGTGTCACGGCCGTGCCAGGTGTCGTCACGTGTACGTGCGCCACCGGCCTCCGTGATGATGTTTTGGTTCAGGCTGATAGATACGTGATAGAGAAACCCGCCGTCCGAATTCCGTGAGTGGCTGTTCACATAGATGCTGAGCCGCGCCTCTCCACGAGGCAAGAGCGTGCCTCCGTCAGGTGAATCCGTGTAGGCTGCGTCACCCTCCAGAACGGGCACGTCCAACTCACGCAGTAGGCGCTCCGCGTCTGCTTGGATGCCTTCCTGTAGCAGGAAGTTGCGCCTGGCGTTCTCGCCAGCGTCAGCATCAATTCGGATGCCCTTCAGCCCGCGAAGGGAGTTTACCCACGGGAATAACGTCTGCCCAGCCAGCACATCGTCCGTTCTGCCGCCAGATGCGTCAGGGGTCGGAGAGACATTCTGTGGCGGCGACGAACAGCCAGCCGCACCCACCAGCAGCACCGCCACAACCCCGACCACGCACCTGCGCAGATTCAACATACGCAGACAGTAGCAGGAAGCGGGGTAAATACCTCAATACCCGCACACGCCGTCGTCGAGACACGCCGCCAAGACGCGCCAGCGGGTTGCCAGCGCGTCGACTCGGAGTGACCTGGACCATCCCAACGTCGGGGGTCGTGAAGGGTTCTGCCGGCGTCTGGCGCGAGATGTGCTGGGTTGGAAATACGTGGAGGTGGGGATGTCGCTTCGCAGTGAATCGTCGCTGGGATTCCCGTGCTGGATGTCCGTCAGGAACGGGGCACTGTCATTGGCCTCTAAAATCACGGTATATCCATCGTGTGACCCATTGAAGGAGGAGGGTTGCGCGTGTCCGCGACATCGGCACAGGGGGGCCTAGGGCGTGTCGCGGCGGCACCTATGCGGCACCTTAAACACAAAAACAGGCTCCTCTGGGGAGAGGAACCTGTCGTAATACCCTATGAAATATGGTCGGGATGACTGGATTTGAACCAGCGACCCCCTGACCCCCAGTCAGGTGCGCTACCAAACTGCGCCACATCCCGATGCGAAACAACTGGCCGATCACGACGCTGACGGCGACGCCGCGGCCTTGAGGGGGACCGTGGGTCGTGCTATGTCCGTTTCTTGGTCGTTTTGGCCTCGCCGCCGGGCGTCCGCCCGCCCGCCGGTTTCTTCTTTTGCTTCGATGCGGTCGTCGATATGACTGATTGTGTATCGGCGTACAGCGCCGCCAGTCCGCTCTCCGCCCCTTCGCCGTGGCCTGTCCCCTTCAGCAATTCCAGCACGGCCCGCAGCCCGGACTTGACCTCTTCGATCCGGGCTCGGGTCTCGGCATCCTGTTCACCATCGAAGAGTCGTGACTCGGTGTCGTTGTCCGGCGACGCCTCTTTCGCCAGTTTGCGCCGCGCGGCCCCGAGGGTCAGGCCCTCGACGACGATCAACTCCTTGATGCGAAGAACTTTGTCAAGATCAGACCGCCGATAGATCCGAGCGCGTCCATTGCTCTGTTGCACCCCGAGGTCCGGAAATTCGGCCTCCCAGGAACGCAGCACATACGGCTGCAATTCAACGATCGCGCAGACGTCGATGGCCTTGTAGGCGGCGCGCTTTGGAATCTTGACCGGTGTCGTCATCGCCGAGCTTTATCTGAAGCATTATACACGGCAGGCTCGTCCTCTTCGGTCGATCCGATGCCTCTCAGCGGCCACGTACCTTGAGGCGAATCGGAGTGCCCGTGAAGCCAAACGCCTCTCGCATGCGGTTCTTCAGAAAACGCTCGTAGGAAAAATGCAGCCTTTCGCCTCGAGTGGTGAAGAGGGTGAAGACCGGGGGCGCGGTTCCGCTTTGTACGGCGTACTTGATCTTGATGCTGCCCTTCCCGTCGGCCGACGGGGCGTGCTGGCGTACGGCCGTCTCCATCATGCGATTCAGCTCGGCGGTGGTTACCTGACGTCGCCGTGCCTCAGCCACTTCGTCGACCCGTTCGAACAGTCGGGCCGTCCGCTCGCCGGTCAGCGCCGAGAGATGGACGATGGGGGCGTATTCAGCGAACTTAAGCCTCTCGCGTACATCCAGGTCGAATTCTTTGGCGAACGTGCCCTGGCCCCTGACGAGGTCCCATTTGTTGGCGGCGATCACGAGGCCGCAGCCGGCCGCTTCCGCTTCGCCCGCGATGGAGGCGTCTCGTCGAGTCACTCCGGCCGAGGCGTCGATTACGAGGACCGAAACGTCCGCCTGCTCCATCGCGTGGCGCGCGCGCACCACGCTCACCGCTTCGACTTGGCCACTCTGCGCGACTTTGCCGGGGCGTCGTATGCCGGCGGTGTCGACCACGCGTAGTTCGCGGCGATGCCACCGGATGACTTCGTCAACGGCGTCTCGGGTCGTGCCCGGCACTGCACTGACCATCACGCGGTCTTCGCCGAGCAGCCGGTTGACCAACGACGACTTCCCCACATTCGGGCGTCCCACAACCGCGATGCGGGTCTCGGCCGCTGGTGGAGCGTCCGTCTCGTGCGCTGCCGTTATCGCGGCGGCCTGACCAGGCGCCGGGGGCAGACGGCTTACCACCTCGTCGAGGAGATCGCCGATGCCGAGCCCGTGCTCGGCGGCAATCTCGACAATGGGCTCGAATCCGAACCGGTGGAACTCGAACGCGCGGTCGCGGGCGCGGCGGTCGTCCGTTTTGTTGACGGCGAGCACAACCGGCACGCCGTGCCGGCGCAGCGTCTCCGCGACTTCGTCGTCAGCCGGCACGGGCCCCTCGCGGCCATCGACCACGAAGACGAGCAGGTCAACGGTGGCGGCGGCGCGGCCAACGCGTTCGGCGACGGCCTCCTGCATGGGGTCCAGGCTGGCCCCTATGACACCCCCGGTGTCGACCAGCGCGAAAACGCGACCCTGCCACTCGACCGCGCCGCCCAGTACGTCGCGTGTGGTGCCCGCCACGGCGCTGACAATGGCGCCCCGGGTACCGGTCAGTCGATTGAACAGGGTCGATTTGCCCACGTTGGGTCGTCCGACGAGGGCGACCTGACCGTGCGGTGGTGTGATGGGACGTGTCATGCCGGAATCAGAGTGCGAAGGCTGTGTGCTTGACAGCCGTAAGTAACAGTATCTATGATGCTTACAGACATCTGGAGCGGAAACGTATGATCAAGGTCGACATCGTCAACGAAGTGTCCAAGCTCGCCGACATCACCAAAGTCAAAGCCGAAGTGGCCGTCGACGCCGTGTTCGACGCGATGCGAATGTCGATGCAGCGGGGCGAACGGATCGAACTCCGTGGCTTCGGGGTGTTCCAGGTCAAGCCGCGCAAGCGTGGTATCGGCCGCAACCCCCGGACCGGTAAGGAAGTCCGCATTCCCCCCGGTCGCACCATCCGCTTCAAGCCGGGCAAAGACCTGCAAGACATCGGCGTCTAATCCAGAGCCGTTCGCCCCACGCGTGCTCCGGAATCACGGTTCGTCTCTCTTGGATCAACCCAACCCACCCGCTCCACCGTCGGGCTCACCCTGGCTCCCCGCACCGAGCCGGGACCTGCCATTGACCCGTACGGTGTGGGGTCCCCCGACTGTCCCCCCGCGACGCCAGGGGCGGACGTGGGTGAATGTGGTGCTCCTGCTAGCCACGGTCGGGAGCACGACGTTTCTCGGCTTCTTTCACTATCAAGGCTTTGTGACCGACTTTGACGGCACGGTCCAACGTCAGGTCTCGATGTGGCACGGGCTCTGGTACAGCGCGACCATTCTGGCCATTCTGGGCTGCCACGAAATGGGCCATTATTTCGCGTGTCGATACTACCGTGTCGACGCGTCACTTCCCTATTTTCTCCCCGCCCCGTTTCTCACCGGCACGCTGGGCGCCTTCATCCGCATTCGGCAACCGATTCCGACCAAACGGATGCTGTTCGATATCGGCGTGGCGGGACCGATCGCCGGATTCCTGGTGGTGGTGCCGACGCTCTTTCTCGGCCTGAGCCTGTCTCGCGTGTTGCCGCTGCCGACAGATTTTACGGGGATCGAGCTTGGGGAGCCTCTGTTGTTTCGTTTGGCGGCCTGGCTGATCTGGGGCGACACGCCGGCCGGGTACTCGCTGAACCTGCATCCGATGGCATTCGCGGCCTGGTTCGGTCTGTTGGCCACGGCGCTCAATCTGTTTCCGATCGGACAGCTCGACGGGGGTCACATTTCGTATGCCACCCTGGGGTCGCGCTCGACGCTGGTGACCATCGGCGCCACGGTCCTGACTATCCTGCTCACATTTCGATCGCCAAGCTGGATCGCTTGGGCGGTGCTTATCGTGGTCATGATGGTCACCATGGGCCCACGTCATCCGCGCACGCTCGACCATCACATTCCGCTCGACCGGACCCGAGTCTGGGTAGCCGTCGGCGCCCTGGCGATGTTCATCCTGTGTTTCACGCCCGTCCCAGTGGAATTCACCGATGTGATCTCCGAATAGCGCAATGTCTGCGCGGAGGGCGGGTCTGAATGCCTATTGCTGCGAGGAAGGTGGCCTGCTAGAGCATCGAGAGCGGGTCGACGTCGATGACGACGCGGCGCTTGAGATCGCCTCGGTCCTCAAGGGCGGCGAGCAGGGCGCGGCGCATCTCACCACGCTGTGGGCCCTTGAGCAGGAGCTGGGCGCGATATTGCCCACGCAGACGACCAAGCGGGGCTGAGGCCGGCCCGAGCACGGTGAACCGGCCGCCCCGCCCCCGGGCGGCCGTGGCCAGCTCGGCGGCCTCTTGCATCGCTTGATTGAAGCTGCCGGCCCGCACGACGGCGCTCACCAGTGCCACCTCCGGCGGATACTGCATGGCCGTGCGATACTCCATCTCATCGGCGAAGAACGGCTCGTAAGCCTGGCGGCACGCGTATCGAATGCTGTAGTGATTGGGATAAAGCGTCTGAACAATCGCCTCCCCCGGCAGCGTCCCTCGGCCGGCGCGGCCGGCCACCTGCGTGAGCAGCTGAAACGTGCGCTCGCCCGCGCGAAAATCGGCGAGCCCGAGCCCGACGTCGGCCGAGATCACTCCCACCAAGGTCACTCGCGGAAAGTCGTGTCCCTTGGCCACCATCTGTGTTCCAACCAGAACGTCCATCTCGCCGGCTCCAAAACGGTCCAGTATCCGCGCCGCAGCGCCCTGCCGCCGCACCGTGTCCCGATCCAGTCGGGCCACTCTCGCGTGCGACCACCGTTCCGTGATTTCGGCTTCGACCCGCTCGGTGCCAAATCCAACTTGCTCGAGATACGCACCCGTGCAGACTGGGCAGCGCTCTGGACACGCTCGTGAATAGCCGCAATAGTGACACCGGGCGCGGTCCGCGCGGCGATGGAACGTGAGCGACACACTGCAGTTCGGGCATTCCAGACTGCGCGCGCACTCCCGGCAGAACACCGAAGCGGCGAAGCCGCGGCGGTTGAGCAGCACCAAGGCCTGCTCTCCCCGAGTCAGGCGCTCGTCGAGTGCCTCGACGAGCGGGGCGCTGAACACCACGTCAGGACCGTGCGTGGCGAATTCCTCCCGCATGTCGATGATACGCACACTCGGCAGCGACCGACGGAGCACCCGCTCGGACAGCACGATGCGCCGATAGCGCCCGGCGTCGGTGTGCCGATACGTCTCGAGGGCCGGCGTCGCCGAACCGAGCACGGCGAGCGCCCCCGCCTGCCTGGCCCGCATGACGGCGACATCCCGCCCGTGATAGCGCGGGGTTTCCTCCTGCTTGTACGAGGCGTCGTGCTCTTCATCGACAACGATCAACCCCACCGCCGGGAGGGGTGCGAATACCGCGGACCGCGTGCCCACCACGACATCCACGTCGCCACGGCGGATGCGGTGCCATTGGTCGTGTCTCGCGCCGTCCGACAAACCGCTGTGCTGCACCGCGACCCGGTCGCCGAACGCTCGACGAAAGCGAGTGGCGACGGCCGGGGTCAGCGCGATCTCCGGGACCAGGATGAGCGCCTGCCGGTCCCGCGCCACCGTGTCACGGGCCAGGGTCAGGTAGATCTCCGTCTTACCGCTCCCAGTGACCCCGTGCAAGAGGGCGACCGAGAACCTGCCACTGCCCGCGTCCGGCCCCAGGCTGTCGACGGCGCGTTGCTGCTCGGGGGTGAGCACGAGCCTGGTTCCATGCTCCGGATCTGTCCCGTCCCTACTTACAGAGGTGGCGCCGGCGATATGCGTGAGCGTCTGGCGCGACGTCGACCAGGGGTCCCGTTCGACAACCTCACGCGTGGTCGTGACGGCGCCCCGCGCGGCCAAACGCCGCACCGTGTCTCGCGAGATGCCCTGCCGCACCAGCTTTGTGAGCGCGACCCCGGATGGCGAGCCCGCCAGCACACGCAGGGCATCAGCCTGACGGGCTCCCAGCGTGCCGCCACCGGCGAGCATCTCGAGTCCATGAACGGTCGTTCTGGCCACCACCACGGACCGGAACGCCGAAGCTGAGCCCTTGAGCGGCTGACTGAGCGTGATGAGCCCGTCCCGGGCCATCGCGGTCAGTCGGGCCTGCAGTCCACCACGTTTGTTCGCCGGGCCCCCCTGTCGCTCGGCGATCGTGCGCGCCAGACGCGCCACCGGATGGGCGGCGCCGTCAACGAGCAGCGCGAGCACCTGGGCCCGCGCGTCGCTCAGCAGTTCGGCCAACGCGGCGCGTCCGGCCGCCGTGATCTGAGCGTGACGCTCGCTGACTACCCACGCCTTCGGCGGCATGGCGGCGGCAACAGCCGGGCCGGGTCCGGACGCGTAGTACTCGCCAACCCAGAGGGCCAGACGCACTACATCGGCCGGCAGCAGCGGCGTGGTATCAAGCAGATCGATTAGCGGCTTGAGCCCGGCGGGGTCGGCGTCTGGGTCGGCGGCAATCACGCACCCGGTCAGCACCCGTGTACCGAGTGGAACCAGCACACGCGTTCCGACCGCCGGTGTCGCCAGATGCTCCGGGACGAGATAACTGAGAGACCCGAGCGCGGGCACCGGGACGGCCACCGACACGACACGGGTGCGCACGGTCTCAGGACGACAGTAGCGCGCGGACTTTCTTCATGTCCTGCCAGACGTCGCGTTTCCGGTCCGGGCTGCGCAGCAGGAAGGCGGGATGGAAGGTCGGCACGAGCTTCGCGCCCCGGTAGTCGAAGACCTGGCCGCGGAGTCGCGAAATCGATTGTTCGCTGCGGAGCAACGTGCGGACCGCGAACGCGCCGAGGGCCACCACCACCCGCGGGCGGATGACATCCAGTTGTTGGAACAAGAACGGCGCACAGGTTTGCACCTCATCGAGCTCTGGGTTCCGGTTTTGTGGCGGCCGGCACTTGATCACATTCGCGATATAGACTTGGTCGCGGGTGAGCCCGATCGCCTCGATGATCTTGGTCAAGAGTTGGCCGGCGGGACCAACAAAGGGCTCGCCCTGCTGGTCCTCATCCCGTCCCGGCGCCTCTCCGACGAACATCAGCTCGGCATCTGGGCGTCCAACCCCAAAGACCAGCGTGGTGCGGCCCTGGTGGAGCTTGCAACGTGTGCAATCGCCCAGCTCTCCGCGGACCTGCTCCAGGGTCGTTGGCGTGGTCGGCTCGGTCGGGCTCGCCGGTCTCTCGCCGCGAAAGCGCCACGCGGGTTCCCGACTGAATCCCTCGGCGCCCAGTTCTTGGAAGAACTCCATGTGCGCCGTTAGCGCGTCACGACGATTCATGTTCTCCTGGCCTGTCGACCGGGTCGACCACATCGCCCGAATCACCCACGCTACCGTGTGTCGCGTGAGCCGTCTCCGGCGCCTGACCCAGCCCCGCCTCGACCCGGTCCAGGATGGCTCCGGCCAGCGCCGATTTTGGTTGCAACGGAAGCTCGGTTGCGCCGTCGGCGTCGACCAGCACGGCGGCATTGGTCTCGACTGCAAAACCGGCATCGAACCGCGAGACGTCGTTGGCGACAACAAGATCGACCTTTTTTCGCGTCAACTTCGCCGTGGCCCGTTCGACGACGTCCCGTGTCTCGGCCGCGAACCCGACCAGCCACGGGCGCACCCGATCGGCTCGCCACCGCCCAAGTTCGGCGAGGATGTCAGGCGTGCGGGTGAGGGTCATGGTCAACGCGTCCTCACGCTTACTGATCTTCTGGGGCTCCGCTCCCCCGCTCCGCGTGTAGTCCGCCACGGCCGCCGCCATGACCACCGCATCCATCTCTGCCACCCGTGTCATCACGGCGTCGTGCATCTGGGCCGCGCTGCGCACCCGGATGAGCTCGGCCCCCGGCGTCGGCTCCAACGCGCTCGGTCCGAGCACCAGCACCACGCGGGCGCCCCGCCGGACGGCCTCGGCCGCCACCGCCAGGCCCATCCGCCCGCTGGAACGATTGCCGAGGTATCGGACCGGGTCCAGATCTTCGTAGGTGGGCCCGGCCGTGACCAACAGACGCTGGCCGGTCAGGCTACCCACCGGCCGCAGGATCGCACCCGTGGCGGCGACGACATCGGCCGGTTCGGCCAGCCGGCCTTTCCCGGTCCAACCGCAGGCCAGATAGCCCTCGCCGGGACCCACGATGTGCACGCCCCGGGCGCGCAGCGTCGACAGATTCTGCGCCACAGCTTCGTGACTGAACATGTTCGTGTTCATGGCGGGCGCCAACAGGACCGGGGCCCTGGTCGCCAAATACAGGGTGGTCAGGAAGTCGTCGGCAATCCCGAGAGCCAGCTTCCCGATGATATTCGCTGTCGCGGGTGCCACCACCAGCGCCGCAATGTCGGACGCCAGCGCGATGTGTTCGATATCGGCGTTCGCACCGGGTGCGAACTGGTCCGTGATGACCCGCCGCTGGGTGATGGCTTCAAAGGTGACGCGCCCGACGAACTTGTGCGCGGACGCGGTCATGATGGCGACCACGTCATGCCCACCCTGGTGCAGGCCGCGCGCTATCTCGATCGCCTTGTAGGCGCCAATGCCACCGGTGACCCCAAGTGCGACCAGTCCCATGAAGCTACCCCTTCCACTCGCGAAACGCCCGGGCCACCGCTTCCCCGGCGCCCGTCCGCGTACGCCGGGACGCGCGCTCGGCCACCACGATACACCGGAGCTCTTCGACGCAGTCCTCCAACGTGTCGTTGACGATGGCGTAATCGTAGTCGGGCATCTGCTCCACTTCTCGCCGCGCCACCGAGAGCCGCTGTCGAAGCTGGGCTTCCGTCAGATGCGTCGCGCTGCGACCACGCAGCCGCGCTTCGAGTACAGCGGGCGACGGCGGCAGCACGAAGATACCGACCGCGGTGTCGTCGAGCCGGCGCACCTGCCCCGCCCCTTGCACGTCGATGACCAGCACCAGGTCGAGCCCCTCGTCCAGCCGTCGCCGGGTCTCCGCCGCACTGGTGCCGTAGAGCTGCCCGAACAGCGCCGCCCACTCGAGAAATTCGGTGCCGTCGCGCATCTGCTCGAAGCGCTCGCGGCTGATGAAGTGATAGTCCACGCCGTCCCGCTCTCCCGCACGAGGGGGACGCGAGGTATAGGAGCAGGACATCGCCAACCCGGGCATGAGCGGCAACAACGCGTCGACCACGGTGGTCTTGCCGGTGCCAGACGGGGCCGAGACGACGAACAGATTGCCCGGCACGCGTCCCGCACCGCTATGCGTCGCCGATGGCATCACTCGACGTTCGCCGCCTGCTCACGGAGCTTCTCCAACTCCGCCTTGGCGGCCACGATTAGCTCGCTGGCATCGGGACTCTCGACCTTGGCCCCGAGCGTGTTGATTTCGCGGTTCATCTCCTGCAACAGGAAATCGAGCTTCCGTCCACAAGGTTCCGGTGCATCGGCCAGAACCGACCAATGCGTCAGGTGCCCGCGCAGGCGGGCGAGCTCTTCGTTGACGTCTGAGCGCGCCGCGAACCGCACCACTTCGTGCGCGACGACTGACTCGTCGACCTGCAGCTGGTCGCGCAACTCGCCGACACGGGTGGTGAGCCGATCCACCAGTCCCGCGCGGCCGGACTCGGCGGCGGCGTCCAGTCGCTCGACCAATCCCGCGACCGTGTCGCGCTTGGTTTCGAGGTCCGCGCGCAGATACTCCCCCTCACGCGTCCGCATCGCATCCAATTCGCGGAGGGTGTCGTCGACGGCGTCGACCGCCACCTGTTTGACCGACGTTTGAATCGTGTCGTCGGTCTCGCGCTCGCGTACCACGACCGCCTGTGGAAATCGCAACAGATCGCCGGAGGCGAGCCCACCACGCGTCAGGCCCCGTTGCTCCGCGCCCGCGACGGCCGTCGACAGGGCATTGACCAGTGACTCGTTCAACACGACGTCGACCTCGGGCGGTCGAGTCGACCGCACGGTGATCGCCAGTTCGACGCGCCCGCGAGCGACCCATCGCTGCACCCGGCCGCGCAGCTCGGATTCCTGGTCGGCCATCATCGCTGGCAGTCGCAACTGGGTATCGAGGTAGCGGTGGTTGACGCTGCGGGCGGTGACCCCCACGGTGGCCAGCTCATGCTCGCGCGTTACCGACGCAAAACCGGTCATCGATTTGATCATGACGTGCCGTCCGCCGCCCGGGCAATCTCGGCCGGGGTCTCGACCTGTCGCGCCGGATTCGTATCGAACACCTGTGTGGCGTACAGTTTCGCGTAGACGCTGCCTTGGCGCGCGAGCAACTCGGCGTGGCGGCCGCTCTCCACGACGCGCCCCCCCTGCAGGACGATGATGGCATCTGCCCGCCGAATCGTCGACAGCCGGTGTGCGATCACGAAGGCCGTGCGATTGAGCAGCAGCTTCTCCAGCGCGTCTTGCACCAGCAACTCCGACTCGGCGTCGAGTGCCGAGGTCGCTTCGTCCAGAATCAAGATCGGCGGATTTTTCAGCAGCGCGCGCGCAATGGTCAACCGCTGGCGTTGCCCCCCAGACAGCCGTTGCCCACGCTCGCCAACCATCGTGTCGTAACCGTTCGGCAGGTCGACGATAAACTCGTGTGCGTGGGCGACTCGGGCCGCCGCCTCGATCCGGGCGGGGTCGGTTCCCGGCGCGGCGTACGCGATGTTGTCGGCGACCGACGCGTCGAACAGGATGGTGTCCTGGGTAACCATCCCGATTGCCTGCCGCAGGGACACCAGCGTCAACGCCTGTACGTCCGTCCCGCCAATCAGGATCGCCCCGCCGGTGACATCGTGGAATCGAGGCACCAGGTTGACCAGCGTCGTCTTGCCGGCGCCGCTGAGCCCGACGATGGCCACTACTTGGCCGGGCCGCACCGTGAACGACACGCCGCGCAACACCGACTCGACATCATCGTGATATTGAAACGACACGTCACGGAACTCGACGGTCGTATCCAGGGTCGCCAACGCTCGCGCGTCGGGTCGATCACCCGTTTCCGTGTGCGTGTCCAGCGTCTCAAAAATTCGCTCCGCGGCGGCAATCGCCTGTTGGATGTTCGCGTTGACCCGGCTGAGTTTCTTGATCGGGGCATACATCATCAGCAGCGCCGACATGAACGAGAGGAACTGCCCCACGCTCAGGTCGCCGGACGTGATCTCCCGGGCGCCGTACCACAACACGCCCGCAATGCCGAAGCCGCCCAGCAGTTCCATCAGCGGGGGGAGCGCCGAGACGGTACTCGTGATCTTCATCGTGGTCTGATACAGCCGGTCCGACGCGCGCTCGAATTTCTGATGCTCGAAGCGCTCCGCCTGAAACGCCTGCACGATGCGATGCCCGGTGAACGCCTCGACGGTCAGATGCGACAGGTGTTCGAGTTCCTCTTGCCCCCGTCGCGTCGTGCGCCGCACCCGCTGTCCCAGCCGCACCAGCGGGTAGATCAAGAGCGGCGCCCCGGTCATGCACACCAGCGCCAGCCGTGCGTCGCGATACACCAGGACTCCAGCGAACACAACCAGCGCCAGCGATTCGCGAGCCAGGTCGCCGAACGTCTCGGAGACCACCTGCTGCACGCGGCTCACATCGTTAGTAATACGTGACAGGAGGCGGCCAGTCGTCCGTTGGCCGAAGAACACGGTCGACTGCCCTAGGATGTGGGCGAAGATCTCCGTGCGGAGGTCATGGACCACGCGCTGGCCGGCGCTGGCCATGAGATACACGGAGAAGTAGGCGCCGAGGCCCTTCACGCTATAGAGCGCGATGATGACGCCGCAGATCAAGCCAACCCGTTCGCCGAGGGACAACACCTCATCGAAGATGGACTGCACGAGCAACACGAGGCCACCGGAGGCCAGCGCATAGCAACCCATCGCCGGCAGGGCGAGCAGTATGCGGGCCTTGTGGGGTGCCGCGTAGCCGAGGAGTCGACGAAGTGCAGTCACGATTGCGCGGCCTCGCTACCCGCCAAACCCGTGGGGATGGGTCTCATGCCACCGCCACGCAGTGTCCACGATCGCGTCGAGGCTCGTGTAGGCCGGGCGCCAACCAAGGTCGTTGCCGATGCGGTCAGCCGAAGCGAACAGGACCGCCGGGTCACCGGCGCGTCTTGACGCGGGCAGCGTGGGGACTGAGAGTCCCGAGACCCTCTCCACCGCGCGCACGACCTCGCGGACCGAGTGCGGGAGGCCGGTGCCCAGGTTGAACACCCGGCTCACCTGTTCGGCCTCACTCATGACCGACACGTCAAGCGCGGCGAGGGCCCGGAGGTGTCCACTGGCCAAATCAGACACGTGCACGTAGTCGCGCTCGCAGGTGCCATCGGCGGTCGGATAGTCGTCACCAAAGATCTTGAGCGGTTCTCCGCCTCGCGCCGCCGCGATCGCGCGGGGAATCAGATGAATCTCCGGGGCGTGGTCTTCGCCGATCTCACCGTCTGAATCCGCGCCGGCGGCGTTGAAGTAGCGGAGGGCGACCGACCGGAGACCATACGCCCGGCCGTAGTGCAGCAGGGCCCGCTCCACCGCGAGTTTTGTGTCGCCGTACGCGTTGATCGGTGCGGTGGGATGGGCTTCGTCGATCGGCGTGGCGACCCGGTCCCCGTAAACGGCGCAGGTCGACGACAAGACGAACCGATCCACCCCCTCGGCCACCATCGCGTCCAACAGCGCCAACGAGCCACGTACATTGCAATCGTAGTAACTCGCGGGGTCGGTCACGGAGTCGCCGACGGACAGCAGTGCGGCGAAATGCATCACCGCCCTGATGTCGTACGTACGCAGCGCGGCGCGCACCGACGGCGTGTCTCGCACGTCGGCCTCGATCAACCGCGCGTCACCCACCGCCGCCCGATGCCCGGCGGACAGGTTGTCGAGTACCACGACGGTGTGCCCCGCGGCTTGCAGGGCCTTGACGGCGTGGCTCCCGATATACCCCGCACCGCCGGTGACCAGCACGGCGCTCATCTCATCGTCCGATGGAGTGGTAAGTGAACCCGAGCGCGTGCATCTGCTCGAGGTCGAACAGGTTGCGTCCGTCGAAAATAACCGGCGCTCGCATCAGCGCGCGCATGCGGGCAAAATCCGGCTCGCGAAATTCGTTCCATTCGGTCACGATGGCGAGCGCGTCGGCCTTCTCGACCGCGTCGTAGCTGCGAGCGGCCAGCGTCAGGCGTGACCCGAAGATGGCGCGCGCCGCGCCGTGGGCCTGCGGATCGTAGGCCGTCACGGTCGCGCCGGCCGCCAAGAGCGCCTCGATCAGGACGATGGACGGGGCTTCGCGCATGTCATCGGTCCGAGGCTTGAACGCCAACCCCCAGAGACCAATCCGTTTCCCCCGCAGGGGGCCGAGCACCCGCCGCATCTTGTCGAACAGCCGTCGTTTCTGAGTCGCGTTAACCGTCTCCACCGCCTCCAAGATGCGAAACCGGTACCGGGAGTCCTTGGCGGAACGCACCAGCGCTTTGACATCCTTCGGAAAGCAACTACCGCCGTACCCGATACCGGGAAACAGGAACGACGCCCCGATTCGAGAGTCGGATGCCACGACCTTCCTGACGGCATCGACGTTCGCGCCGACCTGCTCGCAGACGTTCGCCATCTCGTTCATGAAGGACACGCGGGTCGCCAGCATGCCATTGGCGGCATACTTGCTCAGTTCCGCGCTGGCGCAGTCCATGAACAGGATCGGGGACCCTGTCCGAGTAAACGGTGCATAGAGCGTGCGCATGAGGGCTCCGGCCCTGTCATCCCCCATCGTCCCGACCACGACCCGATCCGGCTTCAGGAAGTCATCGACCGCCGATCCCTGCTTCAGAAACTCCGGGTTGCTGACCACGCTGAAGGGGTGCGTCGTCTCGGCCGCGATCGTCTCCCGCACCCGCTCGGCCGTCCCTACCGGGACCGTGCTCTTCAGCGCGACGACCTTGTAGCCGTCGATGGCGCGGGCCAGATCCCGTGCAGCCGCCAACACATACAGCACGTCGGCGGCCCCATCCTCGTCGGCCGGCGTGCCGACCGCGATGAAGATGATCTCCGCTTCGCGCGCGGCCCGTCCCAGCGCCGTACTGAAACGCAGCCGCTGCTCAACTCGGTTGCGCGTGACGAGCTCGTCCAGGCCCGGCTCATAGATCGGTATCCGTCCCCGCCGCAGCCCCCGAATCTTCCGCTCGTCTACATCCACACAGACGACATCGTTTCCCGTTTCGGCGAAACATGCCCCGACGACCAATCCGACATATCCAGTTCCGACGACCGCAATCTTCATCTGTCCTGCTGTTCGGTAGAATTCGACAATGTCGCCAGCGCCCCAGGGTCCATGAACGCCATCGACCGCGAGAGTCAGAAAAATTCTAACGATAACACCAGGCTTTCAATGCTGTCAAGATGTTGATGTACAAGGAGTTGCGTCATTGGCGTACAGCTCAGACCATGACCCGGGAGACGGTGCAGGCCCCCTGTGCTACGATGCCCCACAAGTTGGCGGGGACCTATTTCCCGTCCACGAGCGACCGGTCGGTGGCGGCTCGGACCCATTCACGAACATCGTGCGGATTCTTATCGACTACCGCCCCGCTCTCCGGCACCGAACGGGCGTGGGGCTCTGGGTCGCCCGCCTCGTGGACGCTCTGGCCAGGCTTGGCTCGGCCCGCCCTGACCTCACGGTTTTCAGCAGTTCCTGGAAGGATCGTCTGACCACGACACTGCCGCCCGGGGTCCGAAGGGTGGATCGCCGGGTGCCCGTACAATACCTGAACTGGCTGTGGCATCGGCATGAATGGCCGCCCGTTGAACTCCTGGCCCCTGGACCATTCGACGTCGTCCATTCTCCGACGCCGCTCATGGTGCCCACCCGGAGCGCGGCTCGGGTGGTGACCATTCACGATGTCGACTTCCTGACGCACCGGGAGCGAGGCGTCCGCGAGATCCGACGTGACTACGCTCGACTAGCCCACGCTCACGCCCATCGCGCCGATGTGGTAGTCGTGCCCTCGCACTACACCGGCGAGCAGGTGGCCACCCGGCTCGACCTATCACCCGAGCGAATCGTAGTCTGTCCCAACGGTCCGCCGGGCTGGCCGAAACGGGCGGACACGCCCCGACCGAAGCACCTGCTGTTCGTAGGCACGGTCAGCGCCCGCAAGAACATCGACCGTTTACTCGACGCCTATGCCCGCCTGCGAGCCACGCAGCCCCAGGTGCCGCCGCTGGTGCTGGCCGGGCAACTGTCACCGGACGACGCGGCCGTCCTCGCACCGCTCGACCAGCCACCACTGGCTGGTCACGTCCGGCACGAGGGCTATGTGGACGATCAGCGACTCCGGGTGCTGTACGAGCAGGCGGTCGGGCTCATTCTTCCGTCGTTGGACGAGGGGTTTGGCATCCCGGCGCTCGAAGCGATGGAACTGGGAGTGCCGGTGCTGGCCGCACGTTTCGGCGCCCTGCCGGAGGTCGTCGGCGAGGCCGGTCTGCTCGTCGATCCGTTGGATGTCGGGGCACTCGCCGCGGCCATCGGACGACTGGTGACGGACGACGAACTGTGTCGACGCCTGTCCGCGGCGGGGCCCGTCCAAGCCCGTCAGTTTTCCTGGCGGGCCTCCGCCGACCGCCTCAGAGCCGCCTACGAGGTGGCGATCGAGCGCCACCGGGCCATCTCGCCCTGAGGCGCCGACGCGTGTCTTGTGACCCATGCGCATAGGGATAGACGCCCGCGAATTGCTCGGGAATCGGACCGGTGTGGGGCGATACCTCGCCGCGCTGTGCGCCGAGTGGCAGGGCCTGCCACCCGACGGGCCGCACGAGTTCGTGCTGTACGGCCACGTGCCTGGTGATTCGCCGGCCCTGCTCGGTGCGCCGTTCGAGCGCGAGGGACACGGTCCGTTCCGATACGAGGCGGTCCCGGGTGACGGGGGTACCTGGTGGGAACAGACGCAGTTCGCGGCCGCCGTCAACGCGTCCCAACCCGATGTCCTGTTCGCGCCGGGTTATTCCGTGCCGCTTGCCGCACGCGTGCCGGTGGTGGTGACCATCCACGACATCAGCTTCGAAACCCATCCCGAGTGGTTCCCGTGGCGAGAAGGGATGCGGCGACGATGGATGACCAGACAAAGCGCCCGTCGTGCCGCCCGTATCGTCGCGGTGTCGGGATTTACCCGTGATGAGGTGGCGACCCACCTCCGCGTGCCGCGGGAGCGCATATCCGTCATCTGGTCCGGTATTCACTCCGTCGAGCCGACCACGCCTCTCCCTCGCGAGCCCGTGGTGCTGTATGTGGGCTCGATCTTCAATCGACGCCACGTGCCGGAACTGATCACCGCCTTCAAGCCGGTGGCGGCAGCGTTGCCGAACGCCCAACTGGTGCTAGTCGGTGCCAATCGAAGCCATCCCCGACAAGACCCGGCTCGTCTTGCCGCTGTGGCCGGGTTGGAGGACCGCGTCCGTATCCGTGACTACGTCGACGAGACAGAACTCTGGACCTTGTACCGACAGGCGACGGTCTTTGTGTTTCTCTCCGAGTATGAAGGCTTCGGCTTCGCTCCACTCGAGGCTATGGCCGCGGGTCTGCCGCCGATCGTGGGCGACACGGCGGTGGCTCGAGAACTGTATGTGGACGCCGCCCGTCGGGTGGGAGTGCGGGATGTCCAGGCCGTCACCGACGCGATGCTCGATCTGCTGCAGAACCCCGGTGCCCGCCAGACGCTGCTCGCCGCCGCCGTCGAGCGGCTGCCGTACTTTACCTGGGCCCGGGCTGCATCCGAGACGCTGGCCGTACTCGAAGCGGTGGGACGGTCAGGATGACCCTCGCGACCGAACTGGCGGTTGTCATCGTGAGCTACAACGCGCGCGACGACCTCCAGGCTTGCTTGAGCCAGCTGCGTGACCATCCGCCTCGTGCCGCGCACCAGGTCGTCGTCGTCGACAATGCGTCGACCGATGGGAGCGCCGCGGCCGCGCGCACCTATGGTGCGCCGGTCGACGTCATCGATACCGGGGGCAATCTCGGCTTCGCCCGAGCCACTAACGCCGGGATCGCGGCGACCCACAGCCGCCTCGTTCTGCTCCTCAACAGCGACGCGCTCCCCCCCACCGGCGCGATCGACCGCTTGATCGAGATTCTCGACGCACACGACGATGTGGCAGTGCTGGGGCCCAGGCTCATCGATGGGGCCGGACGCCTCGAAATTTCGTCCGGGCCGATGCTGTCGCCCCTAGCTGAGCTGTGGCAGAAGAGCCTCGTGTGCGCGCATGCCCACCGGGTACCTGGGCTAGCCGAACTCGCTGAGCGCCAAGCGCGTCGAGAGCGCCCGGTCGACTGGGTCAGCGGCGCCTGTTTGCTGGTGCGGCGGGCTGACGCGGACGCCGTCGGGGGCCTCGATGAACGCTTCTTCCTGTACACGGAGGATGTTGATTTTTGTGCGTCGATACGCGCGCTCGGGCGCCACGTGCTCTTTACGCCGGAGGTCGAGGTCGTACACCGACGCGGCCGCTCTGGCCGGCATGCTCAGGCCGCGACGGCGGTCGCCTATCGACGTAGCCATCTGGCGTTCTACCGCAAGCACCATCCCCGATGGCATCGCGTCCTGCGCGCCTATCTCCGCGTCCGTGGCCTCCTCCCACCGGACAACTAGGAGTGTTGAAGAACGACGTGGGACAATTTCCTGAGCGCGGCGCCCAGTTGGCCAGGCGCGACGAGGGAGCAAGTTGGTTGTGACCGCAGAACAAGGCATGCAGGCGCGATGCCTCGTTGGCGACTTTTGATGCGGATGACGGTTATAGGGCACTACCAGGTTGCTGAAAGAGGTCCGAGGGGCTTTTCTGACGAGGCGTCCGTCTGGCCAGGCGGGATGAGGGAGCAGCCACGTGGGCTCTAACCGATAAAGGAACGCCGCCGGACGGCCGCCTCGTCGGAAAACCTAGTGTCAGCGCCGGGCGCGCGCAACGGGTAGGATCGTGAGAGATGCGGATTGCCATCGACATCCGAAAGTTCCATGACTTCGGGATTGGCACGTACGTTCGGAACCTCGTGGAGTGGCTGGCGCGTCTGGATCACGAGTCAGAGTATGTGCTGGTGTGTCGTCCGCAAGACTGCGAGCGCGTCGAACAGCTGGGCCCCAACTTCCGCCCGATGCCGGACCGGTCCGGTAACTACTCCCTCACCGAACAGGTGACGATGCCGCTCAATCTGGTGCGAGCGCGGGCTGACCTCTTCCATGCGCCACACTACGTGCTCCCGGCCCTGACGCCATGCCGGTCCATCGTGACAATTCACGACTGCATCCACCTAATGTTTCCGGAGTATCTACCGAGCAAACTGGCCCACACATATGCCCAGGTCTGTTTCCGGGTCGCCACGACCCGCTCGGCGCGTGTGCTGACGGTGTCGGAGGCCTCCAAGCGGGACATCTTGCGCTTCTTCCCGATGCCGCCCGAGAAAGTGGACGTCATCTACAACGCCATTGACGACCGGTTCAGTGAACCGCCGGATCCGGTCCAGTTGGAGCGTGTGCGCGAACGGTATCAGCTCCACGACCGATTTCTGCTCTACTCGGGGAACGTCAAGCCGCACAAAAACCTGGAGCGCCTCATCGACGCGTTCGCGCGCCTCCGCAGCAACGGTGCCGATGACATCAAGCTGTTGATTACGGGCAGTGAGATATCTCGACATGCGACGATCCGACGAGCCGTGCACCGCTACAACCTGCACAAGCACGTCAGGTTTTTGGGATTCCTGGCCGCCGAGACGCTGGCGACGCTATATCACCTGGCTGACGCGTTCGTCTTTCCCTCGCTGTACGAGGGCTTCGGTCTCCCCCCGCTGGAGGCCATGGCGAGCGGAACACCGGTGCTGACTTCGAACGTCTCGTCACTCCCGGAGGTCGTCAACGACGCGGCGCTGCTCGTCGATCCGCGCGACCCGGAGGCGATCGCCGAGGGCATGCACCAGATTCTGTCCAACGAAACGACGCGGCAGCGTCTTATCGCGCGGGGGCGTATCCGTGCCGCCAGATTTTCGTGGAAAACGTCGGTCGAACGCGTGTTGCGCATCTATCGGGAGGTGAGCGCCGCGTCATGACCGCGATGGTGTCTCCACGAGAGTCCTCCCAGACACCCCGGCCGTTCGGCGCGGCGCCGGGTCCTCGACCAGGCCTGCGGGTCGCCCTCGTGCACGACTGGCTCACCGGAATGCGGGGCGGAGAGCGCACGTTGGACGCGATCTGTGAGCTGTTTCCGGACGCACACCGTTTTACCCTCTTGCACGTGCCGGGATCTGTCTCGCCGACCATCGAAGCCGGACCGATGCACACGTCATTCATCCAGCGGTTGCCGCTGGCGGCTCGGTATTACCGACCGCTGCTCCCTCTGTTCCCGGCTGCGATCGAACAGTTCGACCTCGACGCATTCGACGTGGTCATCAGTTCCAGTCATTGTGCCGCCAAGTCCGCGATTCCGACCGGTCGGGCGCGTCATCTGAACTACTGCTTTACCCCGATGCGTTACGCCTGGGATCAGTTCGACGCCTACTTCGGTCCAGCGCGAGTGGGCCCGGTCGCGAGCCGCGTGTTCAGATGGGGGCTGAGCGCGATGGCCCGGTGGGATGTCTCGACGGCAGGCCGCGTAGACCGCTATGTCGCCATTTCGCAATATGTTGCGGGGAGAATACGCCGATACTATAATCGAGCCGCCAGTGTGGTTCATCCGCCGGTGGACACCAAATTCTTCCACCCGAGTGGTCGGCCGTCCGATGGATATGCCTTGATCGTGTCAGCTCTGGTCCCCTACAAGCGCGTCGATCTGGCCATGCGTGCCTGCGCGCGGGCGGGTGTGCCGTTGCGCGTGGTCGGCACCGGCCCGGATGCCGACCGACTCCGGGAAGCGGCACAACCGGGGGTCGAGTTCCTGGGAGCGCTGTCGGATGAAGAGGTCCGCACGGCCTATCAGGGTGCGGCGGCCGTGCTGCTGCCGGGGACCGAGGACTTCGGCATCGCGCCGGTCGAGGGACAAGCCTGCGGCCGCCCCGTGGTCGCGCTGCGACATGGCGGGGCCTGCGAGACGGTCGTCGACGGAGTCACCGGGATCCTTGTGCCGGAGGCGACCGACACGGCGTTCGCCGACGCGGTACACCAGGTCGTGCATGGGTCGTTCGATCCGGAGGCGATCCGTCGTCACGCGCTCGGGTTCTCCCGCGAACGGTTTCAGGACGAGCTACGCGCACAGATTGGCGAGCTGATGGCCTCGCCGACGGAGTCGGTCGCATCATGAATCCACGCGCACGTGAGCGGATGGTGACGCAGGCACTGGTCGACGCGGCCATCGGTGCCGGCATGTTCCTCCTGGCCTACCTGCTCCGTTTCGAAACCGGCGTCATCGCGACCCCCAAAGGGCAGCCGGCCCTGGTCTACTACATGGAGATGGCCCCGTTGCTCGGGTTGTTGCTACCGTTCGGGCTCTGGATGCAGGGCGCCTACCGCCTGGGTCGGGTACGCTCGCGGGTAGACGATTTCTTCGCGGTGCTCGTGGGCTCCATCATCGCGGTGGTCATCGGCTTGGTCGGCACGCTGTCTTACCAGGCTTATATCGTGCCGCCGGAGTTGAAGGAAGTCGGGGCCTACGAAGTGTCTCGGTGGGTCTGGGCGCTGTTTCTCACACTCACGGTTGGCCTGTGCTATACGGCGCGTGCCACCGTGCGCGCCGTGCTCGAGCGCCGCTGGCGGAACGGGGTGGGCTTGAAGCGCATCCTGATTGCCGGGACCAGCGACGTCGCACGGCACGTCGCGGACAAGATGCTGCAGCATGGCGAGCTGGGCTATCGGATTGTCGGATTCGTCGACGACCGTGCCGGCGGTGACCACCTCGGCTATCGCGGGTTGCCCCTGCTGGGGACCCTGGATGAAATCGGAGAGATTCTTGGTCGGGAGCAGGTCGACCAGCTGTATATCGCGCTGCCGCTCGATGAACACATCAAAATGCTGCAGCTGATCGAAGTGGCCAACCGGGAGGTCGTCGACGTCAAGGTGGTACCAGACCTCCTGCAGGTCATCGCGCTCCGCGCTCGGCTTGAAGAGCTGGATGGAGTGCCGATCATCAACATCAATGATGTGCCGCTCCAGGGCCTCAACAGTCTCGTCAAGCGGGTCATCGACATCGGCATCGCGGCTGTTGCCTTATTGGGAATGATGGGGCCCTTCGCCATCATCGCGGCGCTGATCAAGAGCACCTCCCCCGGGCCCGTGTTCTACCGACAGGAACGGATGGGACTCGACGGACGCCCCTTCGGTGTCTACAAGTTCCGGTCGATGTTCGTCGACGCCGAACGCGATACCGGACCAGTCTGGACCCGGAAGGATGACCCCCGACGCACGCCGGTCGGCCGGGTGCTGCGCCGCTTCAGTCTGGATGAATTCCCGCAACTCTGGAACGTGCTCTGCGGCGATATGTCCCTCGTCGGTCCTCGGCCGGAGCGCCCGTTCTTCGTAGAACAGTTCAAACAACACGTCCCGCAGTACATGCTGCGCCACAAGGTCAAGTCCGGGATGACCGGTTGGGCGCAGGTGCATGGCTGGCGGGGCGATACGTCGATTGAGAAACGGATCGAGTACGACCTGTATTACATCGAGCACTGGTCGGTCGCCCTGGACTTCAAGATTCTCTGGTTGACCCTCATCCGCGGGTTCTTCCACCGTCACGCTTACTAGTGTCCGGGAACAGTCGTTCGTGTGCTGCGTCCCGGACTGCGCTACCGACTTGTGCAGCGAATCACGGTTACACACCACTAAACTAGCAGCCATCGCAGAAGTGTTCAGCCGCTTCGGTGCCGCTTTCGGCGCCATCGGCTGCTCGTGTCCTCTGCGACCATCCCACGACGCGACGCCCCCGGATTCATCCATCATGAGCGCACGGATCGTCATTACGGGCGCGGCCGGGTTCATTGGTTCCCATCTGGCAGAAACCCTGCTCGATCGTGGACACCAGGTGGTCGGGATCGACAACCTCTTGACCGGCGACTTGGCGAATATCGCGCATCTGTCGACGCGAGATTTTCATTTCATCGAACACGACGTCACGAAACACATCGATCTCGACGGTCCGGTCGATGTGGTGCTGCACTGGGCCAGCCCAGCCAGCCCGATCGACTATCTGGAGTGGCCCATCCCGACGCTAAAAGTAGGCGCCCTCGGCACTCACAATGCACTGGGGCTGGCCAAATCGAAGCAAGCCAAATTCGTGATCGCTTCGACCTCCGAGGTGTATGGCGACCCGCTGGAGCACCCTCAGACTGAACAGTACTGGGGCAATGTGAACCCGGTCGGTCCTCGGGGCGTCTACGACGAAGCGAAGCGGTTCGCCGAGGCGATGACCATGGCGTATCACCGCTATCACGGTCTGGACACGAAGATCGTGCGTATCTTCAACACGTATGGACCCCGCATGCGGGTCCGGGACGGTCGCGCGGTCCCAAATTTCATTGCCCAGGCGATACGAAACGAGGATCTGACGGTGTATGGCGACGGGACCCAGACTCGCAGTTTCTGCTATATCAGCGATCTGGTCGACGGGGTGCTGCGGTTGATGGACTCCGGCGAGAACGCACCGGTCAATATCGGCAATCCGCGGGAGATGACGATCACCCAGATCGCTAAGGAGATCATCGCCTTGACGGGTGCGACCAGCCAGATTGCGTATCGGGAGTTGCCGGAGGGCGATCCCAAAGTGCGTCAACCGGACATTACTCTGGCGAGGACCCGCCTCAACTGGGAGCCTCGTGTGGCAGTCACCGACGGACTCGGCCGCACAATCGACTACTTCAGAGAAAAGCTGGCCGAGCGCGACGAGTAGCGGCCCGGCCGTGCCGACACTGTCCCCGTCAGGCGGTTTGCTCTTCCTCGTCGCTCGTGTCGGTGGTCCCGATCTTGGTCCGCAGGCTCTTGATGCACCGCTCGACGAGTTCCCACTCAACCGGCAACGATCGCTGGGTCGCCTGAGCGGACCGCAACGTCTGGTCGAGCGTCGCGATCTTTTCGACCACATGGTCGATGACCGCTTTCTACTCGCTGACCATTTCCAGACTCACCCAGACGTGCTCATGGCCCGGCGCTCCCAACCCCGACGGCCTAGCAGCCTGGGAACACGCCGGGCGGGCCCCAGTTAGACGCGCGGCAGCGTGGAACGTCCACCCGGCTAAGTACTGCCAATCACAACGACACCACTACGTTACATCGCTCAACACACGGGTCGCGTGGGCGATGTAGTGCAGGCCGGAGGCCAGCGTCACCGCGAGCGACGCGTAGACCGCAACATCGACGAAGATCGACGGACGGCCCAGCCAGTTGAAACCCAAGGTCACCGCGGCCGTCAAGATGTACACCAAGGTCGCCAACTTGCCGAGGACTGAGGGCGGGAACGACAAGCGTCCGACCGACAGATTCGCAATGGCTACGGTGACGACGATGATGACGTCTCGACTGATCACACAGACCGTCAACCACACGGGCAAGTGGTTCGGGAGATCCAGATTCGTCAGCGTCAAGACGACAAAAATGGACGTCAAGAGCAGCTTGTCGGCCATCGGGTCCAACAAGGCTCCCAGCGCGGTCCGCTCGCTCCACCGTCGGGCCAGCAGCCCATCGAGCGCATCGGTGATGCCCGCCACGATGAAGACGATCAAGGCCCACCCGTTGAGTCCGTACAGCACCAGCAGGACCAGGCCCGGGATCAGGAACATCCGCAGCAAGGTCAGCTGGTTGGCGACGGTTAGCGCCGACATGGTTCGTTACGGGTTCTCATCGAGCAATCGGATCAGTCGTTCGACGGCTTCCACGGCTTCGGTCCCCAGGACGCCCCGACCCGGTTGAAACGTGTTACGTTCGAGCGGCACCAGCATCCCCAGCGCCACGGCTTCCGATGCCGCCGCATACCTCAGATGACTCGGGGCCAGGTCGGAGAAGCTGGGTCGCGTCACCGACGGCGCCGTGTCCGCTCCGCCGGCAAGCCGTCGGACGCGGACCAGCACGTCGGCCAACTCGGCCCGAGTGACCTCACGATCGGGCTGGAAGCGATAGTTGGTGTCGGCCTCCATGACGCCGGCCTGGGACACCGCAATCACCCACCCGTAGCCCCAGTAGTCCCGGGCATCCGTGATGATGGTCGTCCGGGCTCCCGCGCGCTCGGACATCAAGGCTTGAAAGCGAATGCCGACCAGCGCCGCGAGCTCTCCCCGGGTCACGGCCTCCGACGCCTCGATCCGCCGATACTCCGGCGGACGACTGTCCTCACGACGCCGGATCTCGATGTCGGCCAGCAGTCGCGAGGTCTCCCTGGTCGGCTCGATCGACTCGGCGCGGAGCAGGGCTTGTTCCCCGCGATCGAGGTCATCTGCGGCCAGATACAGCGTGGCCATCATGCGCCAGGCAGTCACAGCGCCCCGGTCGAGCTCGATCGCCTGCTCCAAACGTCTGAGCGCCGCCTCGCCATGGCCTTCGCGCTGCTCGATGTCAGCCAATTCGATATACAGGAAGCCGCTGTCCGGAGACGCAGCGATGAGCCGTTCGTACGCCGCGCGTGCGTCGTCGTCACGCCCCGCGGCCCGCGCCGCCCGGGCCCGCGTGACCTGCGCCATCAGGTCGGTAAGCCGCAGATCTTCGACCCGACGGCGCAGCGGGGTCAGGCTGGGGTCCGCGGCCACGGCGGCCTCAAAGCTCGCGGTCGCCTCACTGACCCGGCCCACCGTCAACAGCGCCTCGCCGCGGCCGACCAGGGCCGGGACATAGGTGGGCGCACGCGAGAGCGCATCGTCGAACCGCGCCACCGCTTGTGCAGACGCGCCCCTGGACAGCTCGACGAATCCGAGACCAGCATCTGAGGGGTGGAACTCAAGGCTGATGCGAAGCGCCGCCGCAAAACCCCGCTCGGCCGCCTCGAGGTCACCCGATTGCAGGTAGAGCCACGCCCGCTCGTGCTCGGCGACCGCAGGGTTGTCAGCCAGCGCCGGGGGCACGACGGGGATGGGATAACTGGGATAGGCCGCGGTGGTGACGACCGGGAGCCGCGTCGCGCAGCCAGCCGCCCACGTCCACGTGATCAGGAGGACGGCGAGCGAGGTGCGAGAGCAGAATCGACTCCTCGCGAGACGCTCACCTCCGGTTCTCATCGTCGGAGAGGGGTTCGTGCCAGTCAACACGGCGAGGGGGTGTTCGACCTCGACCTGACGGCCGACCATGTCTACCAGCGCACACTGCCGAGACGCACTCTGGGATTGTGCATCGAGCGACGGGCCGACGTCCATCACGGCACCGATTGTAGCACGCGATCCCATGACACGATACCGGCTCTTACCAGCACCGGGACGTCGCCACGAATGTCCACAATGGTGGATGGGGCACCCTGCAGCGCACCCGCCTGTTCGAGGATCAGTGAGATCACGGGCCCAAACAGAGACTCGACCTCGTCTCCGGTCGCCGCCGGCCGCTTCCCGGCCGGATTCGCGCTGGTCGCGGTAATCGGGTGCCCGCACGCCAAGGCGAGGCGTCGGGCCGGCTCGGCCCCTGGTACCCGCACCGCCACGGACGTGTCGGCCGCGGTGATCCCCGCGTCCAGGTTCGCGGTCGGCACGAAGATCAGGGTAAGAGGACCAGGCCAGAATGTCTCGGCCAGACGACGACCAAGACGTGGTAGTGGTCCCAGGTCTGACTCCACCTGGGTCAGGCTTCCCGCAATCAGCGGGAGCCCGAGCCGTGCCTCCCGTCCCTTCACACGGCGCAGGCGCGCCACGGCGTCAGGCTGACGCGGATCGACGGCGAGCCCGTACAGCGTCTCGGTCGGATAGGCGACAAGCTCGCCGCGCCGAAGCGCGTCGACGGCATCCTGCGGAATGTCCGCCCCTCCTTCGAGAGGTATCCGGTACGTCACGGGTCCTCAGCGTCGTCAGTCCACAAAGAGCGGGGTGATCACGCTGGTGGGAATGGGCCTGGACTCGCCATCGACGAAGATAAACGCGTCGATCGCATAGGCCCCGGCACCGTCAGCCGGGAAACGGAGCGAGATGACGAACCGTCCGCCGCGCACCGCGGTCTGGACCGTGATGGCGTCACCCGGCGCGTCACCGAATCGACTCGCGCGGATGATCAGGAACTGATAGCTCCCCGGCAAGACCTCCGGATCGATATTGCCCCTGAGGGTCAGGGTCGTGGACGTCAGCAGTCGACCGGGGATCGGCTCATCGAACATCAGGCCCCGCCAATCGCCGGTGCCGAACGCCACATCGCCGACATCCCGAGCCTGGGTGATCGCCGGATGCGTGTCTGCGTCGCGGGTCAGTATCGTGGTCTGCAATGACGCCCGTCCGCCGGTCGCTTCGAAGAACGAGCCGAATCCATCGTAGGCCCGGGTGCCGGTCGAAGCCGCGGCGCGCTGGGCATAGAAGTTGTAGTAGTCCATCTCCTCCTGCGACAGCAGGGTGTCTGAAACGATCACGAAGGCCTGATTCCACTCGGTGAACACGGGGCCGCCGCGCGTGCCGAAGGCGGCCAGAATCGCGTTGATGGAGACAGCCTGCCGCGCTCCAGCCACCACCGTGCCCACCGCCGGCGCCGAGACCCGCTGGGATGCGAACTGAGCCTGCTCGGCGAAGACCGTGATATCGGGCGCTTCAGCGGGGTCCAGAAAACCCATTCGATAGAGTTGCAGCGGATGAAAGCGCACCGGCGCGGTCGGCCTGGCGATCTCGAACCGTTCAATGCCGTCGCCGGTCACAACGCGCTCGACTTGACGGGTCCCGTCGAGCACCCCGCCCACCAGCGTCGCGCCCGGGTACAGGAGCGGCGTGTGCCGATCCGGGTCATCGCCCGCCGGCGCGATTCCGGCGATGGTCCCCAGATTCATCCGGTCACCCCAGTGGTGGGCAAGTTGATGCAGCAGCGTCGCCTGGTGGCCGAGAAATCCGGCCGGCAGCACCTGCACGGCACGCAACGCGGTGCCGCCGAACGCCGCCCGGTCATCCGCGAACGGCATCCCGATGCCTTCGAGGTCGCTCCACACGGTGCGATTGAACGTGTCGAACGGCGCCAGGGGCATCCGGTGCGGGACAAACGCCAGCGATTGATACTTATCCGCAAAGTCTCGATAGAACGCCTGGGCCGCCGCCTCCAGCGCGTATCCGTCGCCGGCGCTCTCGATACGCGCATCGTCGAATCCTGGCAAGACCAGATTCACGGCGTGGCTGGCGTACTGCACGGTGGCCGGTCCACCCTCCGATGGCGTGATCAGCCGCACGGTAGACCCCGGCAGACCGGTGGAAGCGATGCGGAGCCATACGGTAGCGGTCTCGCCACTTCCCCCCGGGTCGTCCAGCCGTCCTAACGGCACCTGGGGAAAATCGTGGCCATGCGGATAGACCAGGAGATCCGACAGGATGGTCCCTGGATAGGTCTGCTCGAAGATGCTGACGAGGCGGCCGGCCACGCTTCTGGTCGTGAGCCGAGACCAGAGTTCCTCGATATGGCCGGTGGCACTGCTCGGCACATTCCGGCGAAACAAGACCTCGGGCACATCGCCGACCACGTCGAGCTCTAGCCGGATCGACCCGGTCGCCCCAGGGTGCAGAATGGGAGGAAACTGTTGATAGGACAACGGCGACAGGTCTGACAGCGCCGCCACCGCCTCCACCCTCCGGGCTCTCGACACGTGAGCGGACCTGACCGATGGACCCTCCATCGAGGGCAAGCGGTCGGCCACCGGTGGGAGTACAGTGCTCTCCCGGGCGCCAAGCACCGCGAGTCCGGCCATGATCGCGAGCACCCCGTATCGACGTCTATTGGTCACACGTTGATTCGTTGACACCACTCCCTGTAATTATTCTATCGGGCGTTGCGCGTTCTGGGACAGGATGCGGCCCGCAGAACAAGACGAATGTCCGCCCGACACACCAGCCGGTGAGCAGAACGACGCGGCGAAGCGAGACTAGAAACGGACCATCACATTCGATCCGTCATTCACGTGGATGGTGTCGATGAATCGGATTCGGTTCGGGTTGGTGCGCATCACCAGCGAACTGGTGCGAGCGCCGTCCCCGAAGAAGCGCACTCCCTTCATCAGCGTGCCGTCGGTGACCCCGGTTGCGGCGAACGTCAGGCGTTCACCACTGGCCAGATCCGCCGCGTGGTAGACCCGGTCCATGTCGGTGATCCCCATCGCGCGGCACCGCTCCTCTTTCTCAGGGGTATCCACAACCAGCCGCGCGAGAATCTCCCCATTGAGACAACGCATCGCCGCGGCGACCAGCACCCCTTCTGGCGCCCCGCCCGTGCCCATGACCGCATGCACACCGCTGCCGAACACCGCGGCTGAAATCCCGGCCGACAGATCGCCGTCGCCAATCAGGCGGATCCGCGCCCCGGCCTCTCGTATGTCATCGATCAACTGCTCGTGTCTCGATCGATCCAGCACGATGACGACGAGGTCTCGAATACTCCGGCCCAAGCACTTCGCAATGGCCGCCAGGTTGTCGCCCACGGATGCGTCCAGACTCACTGCGTGCCGCGACCGCGGGCCCACGACCAACTTCTCCATGTAGAGATCCGGCGCGTGCAGCAACCCGCCCCGCTCTGAGGCCGCCAGCACCGCGATGGCGTTGGCCGACCCGGTGGCGCACAGGTTGGTGCCTTCGAGTGGATCGACCGCGATGTCGACCTGCGGGAACGGTCCACTCTCTGTCCGCTCCTTCGCATGCGCCATGCCGACCGGCTCGCCGATGAACAGCATCGGCGCCTCATCGCGCTCGCCCTCCCCGATCACGACTCGACCATCTATCGGCACCCGGTCGAGCGACTCTCGCATCGATTCGACCGCTACCTGGTCTGAGCCGTGTCGGTCGCCTTGTCCCATCGTGTGGGCGCAGGCCATCGCTGCCTGCTCAACGACGTTCAGAAATGCGGAGGTCATGTCAGTGTTCATAATTTCAACCAGATGTGTTCCCCGCCTCACAAGCGTGTCGCCCATCACTGGCACGGGACACAGCCCGTGTGCGCCTGGGTCCCGGTTACCGGCGCGAGACCTCGACCGGCGCTCCGTGCTCCACGCCGAGGCGCTCGCGAGCGCTCGCTGCATTGGCAGCGATCTCCAGATGCTCCGTACTGCCGAACAAAGCGCACACCTCATTGGCGGCAATGTCGGTAAATGTCTCGACCAGACGCCCCACAGGATGACCGGCGACCGTGATGTCGATCGAGCAGTTGGCCGTAAACTGCTCGAATTGCTTCCGGTCGATGTTGGTCACAAGGTTGCCGAATCGGTCGATGCGAAGCACGGCGCCGGTGATCCGATCGTCCTCGATCTGGACCACGGAGATGTCCAGCGTCTGATAGTCCTTCACCGGTCGCCCGAGCGCCGCCAACCGGATACCCTTCGCGAGCCAGCCGGCGGCCGGGGCGAACCGGTCACGCCCCTCGAACGTGCGGCTGAGGGTCGGTCTGGCGTAGCGCCGTTCCGTCAACTCGACCACCTGCTTGGGCGGCGTGTCCTGGAACACCGCCGTGAGGACGCCATTGTCCGGCGCCACGAACCGGTAATCCCCGGTATCGGCGGCCAAACCGCGACGCCCCGACCCGACGCCCGGGTCGACCACGACCAGAAAGACGCAGCCGATAGGAAAATACCGACAGGCGGCTGCCAGTTCGAGGGCGGCGAACTGGCGATCGTGCGGCGGAATGTCGTGTGAAATGTCAACCAGGGTCGCCTCGGGGCAGACGCTCAGGACCACACCCTTCATCGTGCCGGCATAGTGGTCTCGGCTGCCGAAATCGCTCAACAAGGCGACGACTGGACGTGCCATGAGTTCTGTGTGGCGGCTGACGCACGCCGCCCCGCGGCCGCGCGCCGAGCGAGACTGAGCTAGGATGCGCTTGGGACCTTCTGGGGCGCCCCGCCCTTGACCGGTGCGGCCGCCTTCGAAGCCGATGCCTCGGGCCGAGCCTGGGATTTATCGTCCGGTGCGCCCTTGCCTGCCCCCGTTGGCTTCGACTCCGTCTGACTGGCCGCACTCATGTCGACACTGCCCCGAAAACGAGACCCCTCGGCAATGGCGATCTTCGGCGCGGTGATGTCACCCTCAACCGCGCCTTTGTCCTGGATGGCAACCTTGTCCGTCGCTTTGATGTTCCCGACTACTTCTCCCAGCACGACCACGGTTTTGGCAAGCACCTCGGCGCGGATGCGGCCGTGCGGACCGATCGTCAGGACGTGCCGTCTGAGCTCGATCTTCCCCTCGACCTGGCCCTCGATCGTCAGATCCTCACTGCCGTTCACCTCTCCCTTGATAACCACCGACTTGCCAATGTACACGTCGCGGTCCGCGGTCCGAACCGGTGCCCGCGCCGCGCCGGCACCAGGCCCCTGGACGTTCGTCATGGGGGAAGGGGCTACCGGTTTGACCGACTCTTCGCGCTTCCACATACCTACGACTCCTCGCCACGGTCACTCGGCCTCGGTTCGCTCTCTGCGGCCCGCCCGGTTGACCCGCGCCCAGTATACGAGAGGCTCCAGAAGCTGTCCACTGAGACGGGATCACGCAGCAATTTGGACCTGCGGTCGAACCGAGACCCGCCCGATTCGGAGGAATTTCAGGCGTTGGGTGGTCCCGAGAAGTTCCGCTCCGGTCGCCCGGGACCACCTCGGCCAGCCAACATCCGCGAGGTCCGGGTTAAAATCGAGAGGTGACACGAATCTACTTTGACCACAACGCCACCACCCCGGTCGCGGCGGAGGTGGCTGACGCCATGGGGGCGGCCCTGCACACGGTATTCGGCAACCCCTCGAGCGTGCACGGTCATGGACAGCAAGCCAAGACGGCCCTGGATACCGCACGAGCGGCCGTCGCGCACCTGATCGGCGGCGAACCGACCGAGGTGGTGTTCACCTCGGGTGGTTCAGAATCGGACAATCTCGCGATCCGGGGGGTCGCAGAGTCGCTGGTGTCGTCTCGGCGGCGGCATCTGGTCGCCAGCGCCATCGAACACGAGGCGGTCCTCCAGACGTTAAAGGCCCTCTCTAAGCACGGCTGGACGACGACCTTGGTGGGCGTCGACGAGAGCGGCGTCGTGCCGACAGCCCGGTTGGCGGAGGCGGTCACGGAGGACACCGCCCTCGTCTCCATCATGCACGCGAACAACGAGATCGGCACCATCCAGCCGCTGATCGAGTTGGCGGCGGTGACGCACGATCGCGGGGCGCTGTTTCACACCGACGCGGTGCAGTCGGTGGGCAAGATCCCGGTGGATGTGACGGCCCTCGGTGTCGACCTACTCTCACTGTCGGGGCACAAGCTCAACGGCCCCAAAGGGGTGGGAGCCCTGTGGGTGCGACGCGGGGCCAGACTCCGCGCGCAAATGACGGGTGGCAAGCAGGAACGCGGTCGGCGCGCGGGCACGGAGAACGTGCCGGCCATCGCAGGGTTTGGCGTCGCAGCCGACTTGGCGGCGGCGAAAGTGGCCACCCCCGACCCGCACGTCGCAGCACTGCGCGATCGGCTCGAGTCGGGCATCCTGTCGAACGTGTCTGGCTCCCAGCGCAACGGAGACCCGCGGCGGCGTGTCGGCAACACCAGCAACATCAGTTTCGACGGAGTGGAGGCTGAGTCGCTGCTGATCGCGCTCGACCTCGACGGGGTCGCCGTGTCGACCGGTTCGGCGTGCTCGTCCGGCACGCTCGAACCCTCGCATGTCTTGCGGGCGATGGGCTTCTCGCCCCACCGGACGCAGAATTCCATCCGATTCAGCCTCGGCCTGGGGAATACGGAAGCGGAGGTGGACCGCGTGCTTTGCCTGTTGCCCGGGATTGTCGCTCGGCTCAGGACCGTGTCCGGCCGGCGACCACGCGCAGGGGTCGCCGTCCATTCGTGAGCAGGGCTTTATGCGTGTCGTAGTTGCCATGTCGGGCGGGGTCGATTCGTCCGTTGCCGCCGCACAGCTGGTCGAGTCGGGGCACGACGTCATCGGCCTCTCCATGCAGCTCTCGCCGCAACGGAGCGATGAGCTATCGTTCGGCGGGTGCTGTTCGATCGACGACCTGCACGACGCGCGACGCACGGCGGCCAGCCTCGGTATTCCCCACTACATGATGAACTTCGAGCGGCATTTCGACGAGGCCGTCGTGGCCCCGTTCGTGCGGGACTACGCCGCCGGGCGCACCCCGATTCCCTGTGTGCAGTGCAACGGCGACCTGAAGTTTGCGCATTTGCTCGAGCGAGCCACTGCGCTCGGCGCGGACCGCGTGGCCACGGGACACTACGCGCGACTGGCCCAGCACCCGGAGTCTGGTCGCACCCAGTTGCGGCGCGGGCTTGACCAGACCAAAGACCAGTCCTATTTCCTCTTCACGCTGACCCAGGCGCAACTGTCCCGCGCCCTGTTTCCTGTGGGTCACCTCCGGAAGGATGAAGTCCGGGCCATCGCGAGGGCTCATCAGTTGGCGGTGGCCGACAAACCGGATAGTCAAGAGCTCTGTTTCGTGGCCGACGGTGATACGGCCGGGCTGGTGGCCGCGCGAGACCCGTCGGTGGTGCGGTCAGGCACGATCCGTGACCAGGATGGCCAGCCCCTCGGTCAGCACGAAGGCGTGCATCAGTTTACGGTCGGGCAGCGCAAGGGGCTGGGCCTATCGACCCACGAACCACTCTATGTCTTGCGGATCGATGCCGATGACAACAGTCTCACCGTCGGGCCCCGCGAGGCGCTCGACCGCCGCGAGCTCACCGCATGCGGGATGAACTGGATCGCCGGGGTGCCCCCGAGCGCGCCGTGTCAGGTCACCGCTCGCATCCGTCATCGGCATGCGGATGCGCCCGCCATCGTCAGCCCACTGGCGAATGACCGCGCCGCCGTCCTCTTCGAGGAACCGCAGCGCGCCGTTGCCCCGGGCCAGGCTGTGGTGCTCTACGACGGCGACACAGTGCTCGGTGGCGGCTGGATCGAACCAGCCGCCTAGGTTTCCTGCCGGTCCGTCCACCTGGCGCCATTGCTTCCTCGGTCACATGCGACCTGCATGCTCCCTCGTCGAGGTGCCAGTCTCCCCTGGTGACCACGATCATGAATCGGTGCACGGTCGGCGCGAGCAGATCGTAGCTGGACATCCATGGACTGATCGGTGCGAGCGGCGAAATCCTGAAACACCACCCAGGGGTGGTGTCGGCACTCACTGACCCGGCCCCCTCGTTCCCGGATAGCATCGGGCGATGCGTGTGTGCCGACATAGAATGAGCAAGACGCTCGGCCCCGGAGCCGGCGCCGCACAGCGGTATCGCCACATCGTTTTCTGGATCATGGAGACAGCGCATGTCCACCCGCTTTGGAAAATACGTGTTTGTCAGCGCTCTTCTCGTCACCTGTCCACCCAGAACGGCTGCCCCCCAGGCCCCCCCGGAGCGCGCAGCGACGCGGGTGGCCGAGGAAGTAACGGTGACGATTCTCTCGTCCAATCTGGCCAGCGGCGCCACCATCGGCGAGTGGGGTCTGTCGGCGCTCGTGATGGTCGATGGACGGTGCGTGCTGTTTGATGCCGGACGACATCCGGATACCGTGTTGAGAAACGCAGCGGCACTGGATGTCGACCTCTCCTGCGTCACGGACGTGGTCCTCAGCCATTTCCATTTTGACCACACCACGGGGCTGCTGCCGATCGTACGGGCGGTACGCGGCAAGAACCCAGAGGCCATCCGGCGCGTACACGTCGCTGAGGGCTTCTTTCTGCCGCGCCGGTCTCTCACCGCCGATCGGGACACGGAATGGAACCAGATGATCGCCATGCGTGAGGCGTTTACAGAGACCGGCGTCGAGTTCATCGAACACGATGCGTCCACCGAGATCGTGCCCGGGGTCTGGGTCACGGGACCGATAAACAGACCCCACTCGGAGCGGAACTACCCCAGCACGGTCCAGATACGGCTCGACGGAGACTGGGTGGAAGACCACGTGCCGGACAGTCAAGCGCTGACCGTGATCACCTCCAAGGGACACGTCGTACTCCTGGGATGTGGCCACTCCGGTGTCGTCAACGCGCTCGACCAGATTCAAGGCGCGATCGCCGACGCGCCGATCCACGCCCTCATGGGCGGTCTCCACCTGTTCTCCGCGAGTGACGAAACGCTCGGCTGGACCGCTGACCGGCTCCGCCAGATCGGGGTCGAGCATTTGATGGCGGGCCATTGCACGGGCATCGAGCCGCTGGTACGCCTGCGCATCGGTCTCAACCTGAATCGGCGCACCGCCGTCGTCGGCGCGGTGGGTTCACAGTTCGTGTATGGGGAAGGGATACGACCGACCTCGATCGCAATGTAGGTCACGGTGAGGCGTCGCCGAACTGCCCGGCGATGGGCGACCAGAGATGGACCACAACTGCGGAGTCAGCATGCGAATAGTCGGGATGTTCGTCGTGGGGGCCCTCTCCGCCACCTCGGCCGCCGCTCAGGTCGCGACGGAGGACCTGCAAAATCGCGCGGTCGAATGGATGCAGGCATACCTCCGCATCGATACCATCAATCCACCGGGCAATGAGATCGCCGGGGCGAGGTTCCTAGCGGCTGTCTTTGACGCGGAAGGCATTCCCTACGAGCTGGTCGAGTCGGCACCCGGCCGGGGCAATATCTGGGCGCGGCTCGACGGAGGCGATGAGCCCGGCCTGCTCCTGCTCCACCACATTGATGTCGTCCCGGCCGACCCAGCCTACTGGGTCACCGATCCCCTCTCAGGCGAAATCCGAGACGGCTTCGTCTACGGCCGGGGCGCCCTCGACACCAAGTCGTCCGGCATCGCTCACCTGGCGGCGTTTCTTGGCCTCCATCATTCCACAGTGCCGTTAAATCGTGACGTCATCTTCATGGCCACCGCTGATGAGGAGGCCGGCGGCTTCTTTGGCGCCGGATGGCTGGTCGAGCATCGACCGGAGTTATTCGAGGGTATCGGCTACGTCATCAACGAAGGCGGCGGTGGCGTGGACGGCGGCGGACAAATTCAGGTCGCGGTCGAGGTGACACAGAAGCTGCCGTACTGGCTCCGGCTGACGGCCAACGGCGAGCCGGGTCATGGCTCGCGCCCCCAAGCCAACACCTCAGTCACGCGCCTGGTGACGGCGCTGGGGCGACTCGACGATCACGACTTCGGCTTCCGGGTTATTCCTGCCGTCGACAGATACTTCAGAGGCTTGGCCGGCTCGGTGGCGCCAGGCTGGCGAGAACATTACGCCGATATGGGCACCGCCCTCGGTGAGCCCGGCGTTGCCGACGAGCTCCTTCGTGACAACCCCAGTCACTACGGACTGACGCGTAACACCTGTTCCATGACCCGGCTCGGCGGCAGTGACAAAATCAACGTTGTGCCGACCGAGGCCTGGGCCGAGCTGGATTGTCGCCTGTTGCCCGACCAGGACCCCGATGCCTTCCTTGCCGAACTGGGTGAGGTCCTGGGGGAGGCGGTGCAGGTCGACACGCTCATGGGCTTTACGCCCGCGCAGTCGTCGGCGGAGACGGGATTGTTCCGCGTGATCGAAGACGTGACCCGAACGCACCATCCAGCCTCCACTGCGGTGGTCCCCTCGGTGACCACCGGTTTCACCGACAGTCACTTCTTTCGCGATCTCGGCATCACCGCGTATGGCTACACGCCGTTTGTCGTACCTGTGGCTGACCGGGGCGGGGTCCACGGCAACAACGAACGCATCTCGGTGGACAACGTGCGACGCGGTGTCGTTGTGATGCTGGATATTCTCCAGCGCTGGGCGGTGGAGTGACCGCACGGGGCCTGCGGCGCCACGCCCGAAGCCCCGCCCATGTCATGCCGCGAAGGATTCACGATAGCGAAGATACGCCTGGAGCGTGTGGCAATTGATACCCAACACTTCACAGGTGCAGCGCTTGTTCTGATCGCAGCGCTCGAGGACACGCCGGGCTTAGCGACTACCCCACGCCCGCATCGAGTCCGCGCGCGCCACTGACGGATAGAGCACTTCGGCATACTCACGAGTCAGTGCGGGCGACAGGTCCGAAAGCCTGACGACGTTCCCCGGAGCCAGCGTGACCACTCGCTCAATGACACGCTGGAGTTCGCGCGCGTTGCCAGGCCAATCGTAACTCCGCAGCGCCTCTGCGGCCCCGTCCGACAAAGACAACCGCCGGAACCGATGGTGGCGCGCCAGACAATATTCCACCAGCTTGAGAATGTCGTCTCGGCGCCGACGGAGCGGCGGGATCCGAAGCTCAACCCCGACCAGCCGATAGTACAGGTCTTCCCGGAACCGGCCGGCTTCCACCAGGCCCCGCAGACTCTGGTTCGTCGCGACCACCAACCGGATGTCCACTGGCCGGAGATCGTATCCACCGACCCACTCGCCCGCGAGTTCCTGCACGGCTCGCAGCAGCTTCGCCTGCGCCGAGGCTGAGAGGTCAGCCACTCGAGCCGACCACCGACGCGGCCGGGTCGGCCTGGGTGGAGGCTGCCGGGCCGCGCCGCCGCGGTGTCGGCAGCTCGGGCACGAACAACGCTGGCGATCAGCGGGGCCATCCAAACCAGAGGCAAGAAGCTGGCCAGGACGAGCTACGCAGGCGGTTGACGAGACCCCGACATTGATGGCGGTGGTCGCGTTTCGGTTCGGGGGCGAGAGAATGACGACTCGGGTTGACGGCGCCGATGACACCGCTCCTCGATCCGGTGACATCCACGGTTCACAGCTGGCACGTTGGTTGACGACCAGGTTTCCAAGCGAGGCGTCCGTCTGGTGGCATTGCTGCGTCGCCCCCCCGCTCGACCGGACGGGGCGCCCGTCTGGCTGCTCCCTCCTGGCCCCTGGCTAGACGAACGCCTCGCCCGGAGATCGCCTACCAACGCTAGCGACGTCGTCTGAACCACAACGCGACCGCCACCACAGGACCAAGCAGAAGCAGTTCCCAGAAGACCGTCTGGATCAGCTCGGTCCAGCAACAGACGAGCCAGTATTGCCGGCAGACGGCCGAAAATAGCACGTAGGGCGAGGCATAGAACGTATCCGCGAACGGCCAGAGGGCCATGATGCCGAGGGGGACGACCGTGTCGGCACCGAACCAGTCAAGCAGCAGGTGGGTCCCGTAGGACGCGGCGACGGCGCCCCAGACCACGGGTCGACGACGAGCAATCATCGCGGCCACGATACCCGCCGCGAACATCGCCCCGAGCGTGTGAGTCACGCCGCGGTGACTGCCAAAGAGGAAGTCGACATCGGGCAGCATGCCGCAAAGCGCCCAGACCCACAGCAGCGACCACGACCGCTTCCCTACCGGCACCAGTGGCGCCGTCCGACCGGCGACAAGCACGCCAGCCGCGAGCCCGCCGAGGGCATGACCAATGGGAGTAGGCATCAGCGTAGGGTGATCGGTCGCGGTGAGCGGATGCGGCCCGGAGGCAGCCGTCGCGTATCATTACCACACTGATGCCGGACAGGACAGCCCGCGCACGCCGGGACAAAAACGAAAGCAAGTGATCATGCCGCACACACAGCCGCCCGTCCATTCCCGAAATCCTCGGGTCGCCCTCGTCCTTCTCGCGGCGCTGACCGCCGCAAGTGCCGCCCACGCGCAGACACCATCCACCCTTGACATCTACTGGATCGACGTCGAGGGGGGCGCCGCCACTTTGGTGGTCACGCCCGATCGTGAATCGGTGCTGATGGACGCCGGCTGGCCTCGACCAGATTTTCGCGACACCGAGCGCATTGAGGCGGCCATGCGGGACGCCGGGATCACCGAGATCGACTATCTGTTGATTTCTCACTTTCACCGCGACCACGTGGGTGGCGTACCTCAACTGGCGGACCGCGTGCCGATCGGTCAGGTGATTGACCACGGCGACAGCGTCGAGCAGGCCGACGAAGCCGCCCTGGCCCTCTGGCAGGACTACGAGACGGTCGCGGAGGGTCGTCGACGAACGGTGGTCCCGGGAGACAAACTACCTTTGAGCCGGATCGAGTTCTCCTTTATCGCGGCGCACCGTCGCCTGGCCGACGCACCGGAGCGCCGGGCGCCAAACAGGCGTTGCGCCGAAGCCACGGCGCCGTCGATCGACGAGAGCGAGAACGGTCACAGCCTGGGGTATCTCCTCTCACTGGGCGGGTTTCAGTTCCTGAATCTGGGCGACCTGACTCCCGATCGCGAGTATGCGCTGGCATGCCCGGAGAATCGCCTTGGTATCGTGGACCTGTGGCAGGTCCCGCACCACGGGGGCTACGGCGCTATCCGGCCAGAGCTCGCCGGCGCGTTGGAACCCACCGTCGCGGTTGTCAACAACGGTCCGCGCAAGGGGGGCACGCCAGGTTCGCTCGAGTCGGCGCAAGGCACGGCCGGCGTGGGCGACGTGTGGCAATCGCATCGCGCGCTGGCGGACGGTGCCGCCCACAACACCGATGAGCGGATGACCGCGAACCTCACGGAGGAGGAGAACTGCGAGGGCCACTGGATCAAGGCGACGGTGCAGCCGGATGGGCGGAACTGGACGATGACCAACGGACGAACCGGCTACAGCCGCAACTACCAGTCCAAATAGCCCGCCCGTGGCCTCACTCGTCGATCTCGATCTCAATGGCGCCGTCGACGACGCGAACCGGGTAACCTCGCAGACGGCCGCCGGCTGGGGGGGTCAGCGGCGCGCCGTCGGCAATGCGAAACTGAGCGCCGTGCCAGAGGCAGGTGACCACACCATCCGCGCACGAGCCCTGCGTCAACGGGCCGCCGGTATGGGTGCAGTAGTCCTCGTAGGCGAGGATGGCGCCGTTCTCATTGAACAGCGCGACTTTTCGGTCGGCCAGCCGCACCGCCTTGGCCTTCCCCGGCCTGACGTCGCCGTCCTCGGCGACCTTGACAAAACGCCCCATCGCGCTGCCTCCCCGACCCCGTTGCCCTATGACCGCTCGAGCGCCGTGTGGTCCAGCCCGCGTGCCTCGGCGACCGCGGGATGGGTCACACGCCCGTCGACCACATTCACCCCACCGGCCAACGCCGGATCTCACGCCGAATCGCGCCATCCTCGATTCGCGATCTCGAGGGCGTAGGTCGAGGTATGCGGCACGGCGCCGGGCATATTTGAGACGCAATAGTGTACGACGCCTTCCTCGACGTAACGCGGATCGTGGTGGGTCGTCGGCCGGGTCGTCTCGCCCCCCCCTGGTCAACCGCCATATCGACCAGCGCCGGTCCGTCTTCCATCTGACGCAGATGACGCCGCGTCACCAGGCGGGGCGTCTTCGCCCCGGGAATCAACACCGCGCAGGTCACCAGGTCAGCCTCACTGACAGCTCCCTCGATGTTAGCGGCATTCGACATCAGGGATGTGGCGCCGGCCTGAATGGAGGAGCGCCCGGCGACCTCTAACATCAGTACCAGCAGCGGCAACGTCCCGCACCGTCTCGTACGCGATCGCGACGACGCGGCGCGCCAGTAACTGTTCGGTGAGTGCACGCGAGGCTGCCAGGTGGAGATAGGTGAACAGCACCTGGGCGGGCCGCATCTGCTCGAATTCAGCTACCAGTGGCTCTTTCACCTGCAACACCAAGCCGGCCTGCTCCCAGACCATTGCCACATGCGAGGCGCTGGTCGCCCCCGACCGCTCGTAGGCGGCGTCCGGGATGGCGCTCTGCCCAGTCCCGCCCCCGCCTGGACCACGACCTCGTCTCCGGCGGTGCGGAAGGCGGCGATCCTCGAGGGTGTGAGTGCCACCCGGTTCTCATCCGGTTTGACGTCCGTCGGTACCCCAACACGCATCGCTGCCGTCTGGCGGTCGACCCAGCTGCCACTGTCTCCTTTCTGTATATTCTGACGTCCGGACCTCTGCTACGCCAACGCCTGCCGGGCTGCGCTACAATGGCCCGACCGACACAACTGATTTTGCAGGCCACACCAGATGATGCGAACCACGCAACGAACGGCCGACGGGGTCGCTATCATCTCGCTCGACGGGCAGATGACGAGAAACGACGGCTTCGGAACGGTGAAAACCACCGTGGCCGACCTGTCCTACATGGACAGCACGGGCGTGGGCGAACTCGTCAGTGCGTTTATCACCACCCGCAACCACGACGGCAAGCTGAAGCTACTCAACCCAAGCCACCGGCTACGCGAATTGTTCGAGGTGGCGAAGCTGGTGACAGTGTTCGAGATGTTCGACGACGAAGCCGAGGCGCTACGGAGCTTCTAGAGGGAGAATCCCCCGCATGGGCACAACCACGCTGGCTATCTTGTCCCTGTTACCGATCGCGACTGTCGCGGTCTTCCTGGTGGGCCTCCGGTGGCCGGCGAGCCGGGCCATGCCGCTCACCTACGGGGTAGCCGCGGTGCTGGCGCTGTTTGTCTGGCAGGTGCCCGGAGCGCAGGTCGGTGCCGCCACGGTCAACGGCCTCATTGTCGCCTTCACTCTGCTGTACATCATCTTCGGCGCCATCCTCCTGCTGAATACGTTGCAAGAGAGTGGCGCCCTGCGCACGATTCGGCGAGGCTTTACCGACATCAGCTCCGACCGGCGCATTCAGGTCATCATCGTCGCCTGGCTGTTCGGCTCGTTCATCGAAGGCTCGGCCGGATTTGGCACGCCGGCCGCCGTGGCCGTGCCGCTGCTCGTCGGACTCGGCTTCCCAGGCATGGCCGCGGTCATGGCCGGCATGATCATCCAGAGCACGCCGGTCTCCTTCGGCGCCGCCGGCACCCCGATGCTGGTCGGTGTCAATAATGGCCTCACCGGCGCGCCCGCCGTCGAGGCGTACGCGATAGCCGCCGGCTATCCGGTCTGGCTCGACTTCATCGCGTTCATCGCCCGGAAGGTGGCCCTACTCCACACGATCGCGGGCACCCTGATTCCGCTGATTCTGGTCTCAGCCATGACCCGCTTTTTCGGCCCCTCACGCTCCTGGGTCGATGGGTTACGCGTGTGGAAGTTCGCGCTGTTCGCGGCGTTCTCGATGACGTTGCCGTATCTGGCCGCGGCCTATCTGCTGGGGCCAGAATTCCCGGCGCTGCTGGGCGGCCTGACCGGACTGGCCATCGTGGTGAGCGCCGCCAAGGCCGGGTTCCTCGTCCCGGCGCCCGAAGATGCCTGGCAGTTCGAGGACAAGTCCAAGTGGCCCGCCGAATGGACCGGATCCGTCACGGTGAAGGACGTCGGCTCGGCCCATGGCGAAATTGGAATGATCCGGGCCTGGGTCCCCTATGTCATGGTCGCGACCCTACTGGTCTTGACGCGGTTGAAGGAAATACCACTACTGGGCATCCCACTGCCGTTCGGCGAGTGGCTGAATAAAGACCTGGTGACGTTCACCTGGGACAATATCTTCGAGACCGACATCTCCGCCAGCGTGCCACTGTTGTACTCACCGGGCTCGATCTTCATCGTCGTCTCGCTCGCCACCTTTTTTCTGCACCGCATCAATCCGGTGTCCTACGCGAAATCGTGGTCGACATCCCTCAAGGTGAGCGCCGCGGCGTCGATCGCGCTGGTGTTCACGGTCCCGATGGTACAGGTCTTCCTCAATTCGTACGGCGGTCTGGCCGAATACGAGCGGATGCCGGTGGTCCTGGCCGACGGCGTGGCCGCACTCGCCGGCGGCGCCTACCCGATCTTCGCCCCGTTCATCGGCGGCATCGGCGCCGCGGTCGCCGGCAGCAACACTGTCAGCAACATGATGTTCTCGCTGTTTCAGTTCGAGATGGGACCGCGCATCGGTGTGGACTCGAGCTGGATGGTGGCGCTTCAGGCCATCGGCGGCGCCGCCGGCAACATGATCTGCGTGCACAACGTCGTGGCGGCGTCCGCGGTGGTCGGGCTGCTCGGGCGCGAAGGCGCGATCATCAGAATGACCTTCATGCCGTTTGTGTACTACGCACTGCTGCCCGGCTCCATCGGTTACCTCATCCTCTCCTACCCCACCAGCGGCTTCGCCAACATGGGCACCGTGCTGGTCGCCACGATCGCCGGGTTGACCATCTATGTCATCGCGCGGTATGGACGACACCCCACCCAGACATGAAGGTCTTCAGCCTGAGCACGCTCGAAAGCGAGCCGTCCGATCCCAAGACGTTTGTCGGTCAGGCGCGGCTCACGCGAATGAACGACGCGGCCGACCGTCCGCACACGAATGTCTATCGGGTAGCCTTCGAGCCGGGCGCGCGCACGCACTGGCACACCCATACCGGCCCACAGCTGCTGCAGGTCATCGAGGGCACCTGTCGCTATCAGAAGGATGGGGGGACGGTCCAAGAAGCCGACGTCGGCGACCTGATCGCCATTGAACCGGGTGAACGCCACTGGCACGGCGCCGGATCGGACGGGCCGATGACCCACGTCGCCATCAACATCGACGCCAGGACGAGCTGGTTCGAAGCCGTCACCGACGTCCAGTACGCCCAGTCGTAGACGTCTGTGACCAGGCGCGCCCCTGAGAACACCCAGGGTCGCCGGCGCGCCGTTTTCTGCCCCAGGCGTCACGGCCACGGATGACTCAAGGTGCGCGACAAATGCGCGGCCCGCGGCGACGGCGTGGGGCACTTGGGGTCCCCGCATAGCCGCCGTGTGGGGTTCGAGGCGCAGCCCCGTCGAAGGAAGGCCCAGTCAGACGGGCTGTGACCGATGACCCAACGCCGACCCGCAAGCGCAACGCACGTGCGGTTTATTGGCGAGGCGTTCCTCTGATTAGGCGCAAGTAGGGAGCAGCCAGGCTGGCCGGGACCGACGATGCAACGGCTCCAGAGGCACACCTCGCCAGGAAACCGGGTTACCAGCCGCAAGACCGATTGGCGTTCTGTTCATCCAACCAGACCTGTAGCGGCGCGAAGTAATCCACGATCGCCGTCGCGTCCATCTCGCGCTGCCCGGTGATTACTTCGAGCGCGTCAGGCCACGGTTGACTCGCCCCCATCTCGAGCATCGTATTCAGTCGGGTCCCCGCCTCCTTGCTGCCGAAGATGGAGCATCGATGGAGGGACCCCTCGAACCCGGATACGTCGCACAACGCGCGGTGGAATTGAAACTGCAGAATGTGCGCGAGAAAATACCGCGTATACGACGTGTTCGCGGGGATATGATATTTCGCCGCGGGGTCGAAGTCGACTTCACTGCGCGGCACGGGTGCGCGCACGCCCTGATACTCGTTCCGCAGTTTCCACCAGCCTTCGTTGTACGCCTCCGGAGCGATCTCGCCCGAGAAGACCTTCCACCGCCACTGATCGACCATCAGTCCGAACGGGAGGAACGCGACCTTGTCCAGCGCCAGTCGCAGCAGGAGTCCCAGGTCGCGGTCCGGAGGAGGCACCCGGGTCAGCAGCCCCACCTCCGCCAGATACTCCGGCGTGATCGAGAGCGCGATGGTGTCTCCGATCCCCTCGTGAAACCCGTCATTGGCGCTCGTGCGATGCAAGGGCGACTGGTCTTGGTAGGCCCGCTGATAGTAGTTGTGCCCCAACTCGTGATGAATCGTGACGAAGTCCTCATCGTTGACCCCGATACACATCTTGATGCGCACGTCCGACTCGTAGTCGAGGTCCCACGCGCTGGCGTGACAGACCACATCACGTTCGGCCGGCTGCAGGAACAGCGACCGATCCCAGAACGTGGCGGGTAGCGGTTCAAATCCCAGCGAACTGAAGAACCGCTCGCCGAAGCGCACCATCTCCAGTTCGTCGACCCGGTTGGTCTCAAGCAACGCGGTGAGGTCGTAGCCAGGGTCCGACTGCGCGGGCCCGACGAGATCGTAGACATTGGCCCACGTCTGGCTCCACATGTTGCCGAGCAGGTGGGCCGGTATCGCCTCATCCGGCGGCACCACGGCGGACCCGTACTCTTCCGCCAGTTTGGCCCGTACATGACAGTGGAGCGATTCATAGAGCGGCCGCACCTGGGTCCAGAGCCGCTCCAACTCGAGGGTGAACTCGTCTGGCGGCATGTCGTAGCCGGCCCGCCACAACTCACCGAGATCGGTGAATCCGAGATCCCGTGCGCCAGCGTTGGCCAGTTCCACGAACCGCGAGTACTGATCCCGCATCGGCGGCGCCACCGCGCGCCAGCCGGTCCAGAGATCGAGCAGCGCGTCCGTGTCCCGGCTCTGGGCGAACAGCCGCTCGATCTCCGGCAACGAGAGGCAGGCCTCACCATCGCCGCCTGGGCAATACACGCCCCGGCCATAGGTGCTCTCCATGCCGGTCGTGATCTGGGAGAGTTCGGCCTGCAGAACCGGATCCACGGGCGCCGCCACCCCCATCGACGTCTTCAGTAGCAACATCTTGCGTCTGAGGTTCTGGGGCAATTCGATGGCGTCGAAACGCGCCGCTTCGGACGCCAACGCCATCGTGGCACCGATGACCGCGGTCTGCGCATCGGCCGCGAGCGCTGTGGTGTCGTCGGTAATGTAGGTATTCTGCACCCAGGCAGCACGGCCGGCGTCCACCCAGAGATCGAGGAGCCGGGCTTCCGCTTCTTCCAGAAACACGCGAGCGTCATCCGGCGTGGGCGCCGGCTCGGCACATCCGGAGACGCCGCACGCAACGAGTGCGAGCAGGACCGCGACGCTGGTCAACCAACTGCAGCGCCCGTCGCCCGCACCGAGCACGTCACTACGGGCGGCTCGCCGTGACGCGCGAATCACCGTGCAGACCTGTTGCATGGGTGTCCTCCGATTTGACTCGGGGTGGTGGATGCGTGGGACGCTTAGGACACGGAGGCCGGCATGGCGGCATCCGCCTGCCATCGATCGATAAGACCCTCACGGACCACGATGGTCTCGGCGCGGTCGGCCCCGGTTGATACGATAGCGATCGGCACCCCGGTCACGGCTTCGATGCGTTCGAGATACGACTGCGCTTCCGGCGGGAGATCCTCGTAGCGACGCACTCCGGCGGTGGGACTCGACCAGCCGGGCAGGGTCTCGTAGACCGGTTCGCAGGCCGCGAGCACCGTGCCGTTCGACGGGAACTCGGTCAACACCTCGCCCCGGTATCGGTACCCGGTGCACACCGGAATCTCATGGAGGGCATCCAGCACGTCGAGCTTCGTGACGGCAATGGCGTCGAGGCCATTCACGCGCACCGCGTAACGTACGACCACCGCGTCGTACCACCCGCATCGACGCGGGCGTCCCGTCGACGCGCCGTACTCGCGGCCGCTCTCCCGTAGCTGGTTCCCTACGTCGCCGTGCAACTCGGTTGGGAGTGGTCCCTCCCCGACGCGGGTCGTATACGCTTTGGCGATGCCCAGCACGCCGCCGATCGCCTTTGGGCCCACACCCAGCCCGGTGCAGATGCCACCGACCGTTCCGTTCGACGAGGTAACGAACGGATACGTGCCGTGGTCGATGTCGAGCATCGTACCCTGAGCCCCCTCGAAGAGCACGCACGCGCCCTCGTCCATAGAACGAGCCAAGAAGAGCGAAGCATCGCCGACCCAGCGCTCGAGACGTTCCCACACAGACAGCGCCTCGGCATACACGGCGCGCCAATCTACCTCCGTCCCGCCGACCACGCAGTTGCGGGCCGATACGTTTTCACGAATCGCCGCCGCTAGCGGACCATCGTCCGCACCATCCGCCAGGTCAGCGATCCGAATTCCCCGACGGGCGACCTTGTCCTCATAGCTCGGTCCGATCCCGCGAGAGGTCGTGCCGATTTTTCGATCGCCCCGCCGCGCCTCCGCCAGCACCTCGAGTTCTCGGTGATACGGCAGGATGACATGCGCCTTGTCACTGATCAGCAGCCGGTCGTCGACTTCGATGCCCTGCCGCGACAACGTCTCGATCTCGATGAACAATGCTTCCGGGTCAACCACCACGCCGTTTCCGATGACACAACGCACGCCGGCGTGCAGAATGCCCGACGGTAGCAAGTGCAGGATGAACTGCGCATCGCCCACGTTGACCGTATGCCCGGCGTTGTGCCCCCCTTGATACCGGGCCACCACTGACACGTGCCGTGTCAGGAGATCGACGATCTTGCCCTTCCCTTCGTCGCCCCACTGCGCGCCGATGACCGCGATGTTCACTCGCATCCCCGATTCGTCACGGGCGCGACCGCACTGGTCGCACCAAAGCTATCGATGGTAACAGAAGGCCGTGCGGTGCGCACGACGCGAATCAGGTCTGGACGTCTCACGGGGAAAACGAATGCGCGTCGCAACGGAAGTCAAGTACCAATTTCAGAGCGCGCACCGACGTGGGTTTGACAATCTGTGCACTCTTCTTTACCGTCTATCGTTCCGAGGGCCCATCAGGAAATTTCACCATCACGTTGCCGCGTCAGTGTCACCCTGAAGAGATCGCGTGCCGGCCGAACGACCTGTCATCGAACGGAGAATTCTGACCGCACTCGAAGCCGTTCCGCCGCGAATCCCCGTGGTGGTGGGCGGCTGCGGGATCGGCCGAACGTCACTCCTGAACCGTCTCGGCGCGCGCCTCGGTCCAGACACCGAACGCATCGATATCGAGCGCGCCGCGACGACACCCGAGGGCTTTCTCGCCGCGGTCACACGGGCCACGCATTGCCAGGCGCCGGCGGCGGAGCCGGGCACCGACGACCCCCGGGCCGCACGCGCGGCGTTTGACCGCTTGTGCGCGTTTCTTGCGCTGGCCCGGACCCCGAACGGCGGCAGCGTCACGTTCCTGCTGGACGAAGTACTGGAGATTCGCACGTTCCAGAGCTTTCCTGGACTACGTGGCGCGCTCCGCGAGTTCTGGACCGCCCTGTGCGACAGCCCGAACCGCTTCGTGCTGACGACCCGTTTCGTGTCGCGGGCGCGCCGACTATTTCGCGATGCCCCGGACCGTTTCGAGTTCGTGCACCTGCCGCCGCTGAGTCCGACCGAGGTCGGCGCGTCCCTCACCCGGCTCGGTCTGGGCGCGACCGATGGAGAACGGCTCGAACTCGGCCGTATCATTCACGCGCTGACCGACGGACGCCCACGCTATGTGCGACTGCTCGCCGAGGCCACCGCGGCGGTCGGCGCCGGCGACCCGGTGAGCGCGCTCGCAGCCCAGATGGCGCCCGACGCGCCGTTGTCGATGGCGTGCCGATTCTGCTACGAGCTCCGACTCCACCGGGCACGCGGCTACGGCGCGCTCAAGGCGATCCTAGAGGTGCTGTCTCTCGAAGAACCCCTCACCTTGACCGAGGTGGCATACCGCCTGGGTCGAACGCCCGGATCCACCAAGGATTATCTTTCTTGGCTCGAGGATGTCGATCTGCTGAGTGTCCGGCACAAACGCTACAGCTTCACCGACCCGATGCTCCGACTATGGGTGCACCTGCACGGGCAGGCCACGCCGCCGAACGAGGACGACCTCGCCCGGGAAGCGCAGGAGTATGCGGTCGCCCGCTTCCCCTACATGGAGTCAGGTCAGGCCGCAACGCCGGCCGTGGCCGCCGGCAGGAAGACCCGTCGCGACCACTCCAGGAGCATGATCGAGATCGACTGACTCGTCGGTCGCCGCGCCGCGCGACGACCTAACAGGGTGTGGGGTCTACGGGCCGTCAAGCGTCTGCAAAGCGTGCTCGGCCGCCCGTTGTTCAGATGCCTTCTTGCTTCGCCCTTCCCCACGCGCCAGGGGGCGATCTTCGGCATAAACCTCCGTTTCAAACACTTTCCGGTGAGCCGGACCAGTCTCGCCGATTAGACGGTAGTCGGGCAGCCCCATGTCGTGCGATTGCAGAAACTCCTGCAGAGCAGACTTGTGATCCTCCGTCAACCCGGGCGTGAGACCGCCAGTGCGAACCGCATCGAGCTGCGGCCGGAAACACCGTTCGAGAAATCCCTCCGCGGCCGTGATGCCCCCGTCCAAATAGATGGCAGCGATGATCGCCTCGAAGGTGTCGGCGATCAGTGAGCGCTTGCGGCGTCCCCCGGTCTTTTCCTCGCCACGTCCAAGCAGGAGGTGCTTGCCGAGTCCCAGCTCTTCCCCCATCCGAGCCAGCGACACGGTCGACACAATCATGGCCTTCGCCTTCGACTTCTGGCCCTCGTCCCAGTCGGGGCATTCCCGAAACAGCCGATCCGCGATCACCAAACCAAGCACCGCGTCACCGAGAAATTCGAGAGACTCGTTATCTCGCACCCCCCCGCTGACGTCCTCGTGAGCTTTCGATCGATGCGTCAACGCGTGCTCGAGCAAGCCGGGGTCCGTGAAGCGATAGCCGAGCATCTCTTCCACGTCGTGAAACTCGTCTCGAATCCGGGTGAGTCGCTCCGAGACCTCTTGACGAAACTCGTCGATGAGCCGGCTCGCTGACGCGGCTGCCTCCTGGTGTACGGACAGCCGCACTTCTCCCAGTCCGTTGAGTGTCACCGGGAAGACAGCCTGTGGCACGGCGGAGGACACCATGGCCTGAATGCCGTGGGTCTCGAGCAACGCCCGGACGACATCGGCCTCGATGCTGGACGGTGTCTCGAAGACGATGGCGAACTCAGGATCGCTCATGGCCGTGTGGCGTCCGTGTCCGGCCCTGACGGCGAATCGTCGATCCGCAGCAACACGACGGTCATGTCGTCGTGCTGGTCCGCATCACCGACGAACACTTCGACATCGGTAAGAATTCGATCCCGCAGTGCATCCGACGGAAGATGGCCGTGCTCCTCGAGAAGCCGGCCGAAGCGTTCTTCACCGAACAGGTCGAACTCCTCGTTCATGGCCTCGGTGATGCCGTCAGTGAACAACACGAACAGGTCCCCGGGCGCGATGGGCAGGGTACGCTCCTCGAGCAAGTCGGCGAACCGCTCTTCGATCCCGTCCAACTGCAGCCCAACCACGAGTCCGTCCGGAATCAAGACCCGGGTCTTTGGCGGATGCCCGTTCGCGGGAAGGTAGATCAACGGTGTGTGCCCGGCCCGCACGTAGGTCACCGTGCGCTCCTCGAGGTCCACCACCGCATAGATCATCGTGATGAAGGTCCGGTTGTCCAAGCTAGTCGCGAGGATCCGGTTGGCCTCCATCAGTAATCGCTTGGGACTCTGATAGATCTGACCGAGCGAGAGCATGAGCCCCTTGAGCTCAGCCATATAGAACGCAGCCGAGGTCCCCTTTCCCGACACATCCGCGACGAGGACGCCCAGGCGCCCCTCGCCGAGGCGAATGAAGTCGTAGTAGTCACCGCCGACTTCTCGGGCCGGTCGACATACCGCACTGATCTCCAGGCCGGGCATCGACGCTGGCGCATCCGGCAACAGCGACATTTGGATATCGCGCGCGATGCGAAGCTCCTCCTCCAGCCGACGCTTTTCTTGCGCCTGCTCGAGCAGACCACCGATGCTCCCGGTCATTGCATTGAACGACGCCGCGAGCTCGCCCAGTTGGTCCTGCGTGTCGACCTTGATCCGATGGGAGAGATCACCGCGTTGGACCCGTTCCGTGCCGGTGAAGAGTTCATGCACCGCGCCGGTGATCGACTTGGCCAGCGCGAACCCCATCACCAACGCGACCGCCTCGATGGTGAGGAACATCACGGCGATCAGCACGAGGGTCACGACCAACACCCCGGCCAGATTGAACTCACCGCTCCGCACCAACAACCCGTAGAGCACCGAGGGTCGAACCTGGAACGACAACGCCCCCCGTCGGTGCTCACCAGTCGACCAGTCCAGCAGGTCCAGGAACGAGACCCAGGGCAATCCACCGGCGGTCTCCATCGGGCCCGCCGGCGGACTCAACGACACGCGCGCCTCGTCGGCGACGAGGGTGTTTCCGACCACCCCCTCGCCGCCACTCGTCGACCCGCCGACATCGATCAGCACCGTCCCGCTGTCTTCCTGTAGGCGCGCCACGACCCCGTCGGACAACGGCAGATCCACGACGACCACGTAGACACGATCTTGCCAACGCACACGCTGCGCCCCGCGCGCGACGATACTCCGCCGACCCGCCACCTCCGTTATCAACATGCCGCCGCCGCTCCGCGCCAACCACCCGGGTGAGGACGGCGGACCCGGCACGTGATCCCACTCCCCTGCCATCGCGTCGATGGGCGCCGGTGTGGGAACACCCGCGCGCCCCACCAGGGCTATCGATGCCCCCGGATAGCGCCGCTCCGTCCCCTGGAGCCGCCGCACGAGTACGGCCGACAGGTCACGCGGGCCGGTCGTGTCTTCGAGATCCACGGCAGTCATCGCGGCGAGCGTCGTCGCGTCCTCGACGATCTCGTCGAGACCTCGCTGGACCAGCGATGAGCTGACGGTGAGGATCAGCAACGTGCCCGACAGCAGGAAGAACGATCCGACCAGCAGGATCGGCACGAACCCGATCAAGAGATAGGACAAGACCAGCTTCCGCCGGACCCGCCACAGCAGCCGACGCTGCAGCGTTACCAGCAGACGGAACAGGAGATAGCCAAGACCGACGGCGATCACAATGGTGCCGACGGAGTCAATCACCCGAAGCCATCCCGGCGCGGCGGGACCCAGGGTCCCCACCACGAGTTTCAGCCCCAAGGTGGCAAGCAAGGCGCGGCCGATTCGGGACGCGGCACCGGCCCGCACGCGGCTCAATCGATCCGGCGGTTCGCCGGGACCACCGGATCGTTCCGGCGTGGCAGAAGCCCCCGTGGTCGGTGGCACGGGATGGGATGCCGTCATGCGCTCCCCTGCATTCGCAACCGTATCTGGGCTCATCCTCGTGGGATCGAGTCAGCACCCGGGGGCTCGTGGATGCCGGGCGCCTGGACCCCATCGCGGACCCACGCCAGGTAGCGATCGTCGCCACCGTTCACCGGCAGTTGAAGGAACTCCGGTCTCTCGTAGGGGTGCAGTTCCCAGACCCGCACCCGAAGCGCCTCGACCCGGTCCCCGGTCGTCTTGACGATGAGTTGTCGTTCCCGCGCCCGAGCCACGGCCCCCTCCCATCGGTAGACCGATTCCATCGCGGGCAACACGTTCACGCAGGCGGCCAACCGCTCGTCAACGAGACAGGTCGCGAACGACGCGACGTCGCCATCCTCCGGAAACGTGATCAAGACCAGGACCACCTCGCACTCCGTCACCCTCATCCCCCACCCAGGCGACGCGCGCCGCGACTCCTAGAAGTGATCAACTTATTCCAGCCCGGCTCCTATTCTCGGCCGCCACTGCGGCCGAAACTAGTCCTGCATGCCGCGCACACCCAGACAAGGACACCCGGGACACCGGCGACCGCCGACACCGGCCTCGTCAGCCACGCGACCGCGCCCCACACAGGGGACGCTCCCGCTCCGCCCAGCGCGCAAGAACCAGGCACGGAAGGTACCGCCCTCCGATGCGCCGCCGCCAGCCGTGCGCCGCATCATGTGCGTGGCCATCGGCCTGACGCTCGCGATCATCACGGCGAACGGGGTGGCCGGTGATCGGGGATTCATTCAAACCGTTAGAATGCGCCACGAACGGCAACACCTGGCCGACGCCATCGCCCGACTCCAGGAGGAGAACCGCCGACTCGCCCTCCAAGCCGAACGCTTGCGCGCCGACCCGGCCGCAATCGAAGAAATCGCTCGCGGCGAACTTGGGCTGATCCGTCCGGGAGAGCGCCTGTTCATTGTCACCGATCGGCCCGTCCCGGGCCCCTGATACTCCCTCCCACCCGGTAATTCACTGAAAAACACATGCAAGTTTGACCCCTAACGTTGGGCATGGTACCATGCCCAACGTTAGCGTTTTCAACCAGTTGACGCGGGGTGGAGCAGTCTGGTAGCTCGTTGGGCTCATAACCCAAAGGCCGGGGGTTCAAATCCCCCCCCCGCAACCAATTTCCCGTCTAAGCGATGAACCAGGGGTGACCGAACGGTCATCCCTTTTCTCGTTGGACCTCGTGGTGGGGCGCCACGCGCCATCCCGCCAGCGGCCCGCAGGAGTCCACAATGCACGTGCGACCGCAGCAATACGGCGCCAGCTTCTTGCTCGACGAGGTGCGCCCAGCAGACGTGGTCTGTCCTGAGGACATGAGCGATGACGAACGCCTGCTCATGCGCTCGATCAAGGAATTTGCCGAGCAGGAGGTCGCTCCACTCTACGAGGAGATCGACAAACGGAACATTGACGTCATCCGCCCGCTGTTCAAAAAAGCGGCCGACTTGGGTCTGTTCATGGCGGAAGTACCGGAAGCGTTGGGTGGCCTCGGACTCAGCGTGCTCGCCATCACCGGCATGAGCGAATGTCGTTCCTACCTGGGCGGACTGTCCTCCACCGTGTTCGCACATCAGGGAATCGGCACGCTGCCGTTGATCAATTTCGGCACGCCAGACCAGATTGATCGCTACTTGACCCGCTGCATGAACGGCGACCTAATGGCGGCGTTCGCGCTGACCGAACCTGGTTCCGGCTCGGACGCGATGAACATCACGACCACGGCCACCCTGAATGCTGACGGGAGGCACTACGTCGTGAATGGCGCGAAGCAGTGGATCACCAACGCCGGCTGGGCCGACCTCTTCATTCTGTTCGCGAAGGTAGACGGGACACAGTTTTCGGCGTTCCTCCTGGAACGACAGACACCGGGTCTGAGCGTCGGCGACCATGAGAAGTTGCTGGGCCTGCAGGGCTCGTCGGTCTGTGCGCTGCAGCTCGACGACGTGGCGATCCCGGTCGACAACCTGCTCGGAGAGGTCGGTAAGGGCCACAAGGTGGCGATGTGCACCCTCAATCTCGGCCGGATGAAAATGGCAGCCAACTGTGCTGGTACCTCCAAGAAAATTCTTGCCGCCGCGACCCAATACGCCAATGAGCGCCGACAGTTCGGGCGTCCCATCGCGGAATTCGGGCTCATTCAGCGGAAGCTCGCCGACATGGCGGCCCGGGCCTACGGGGCCGAATCGGTCGCCTACCGGACGGCCGGGCTCGTGTACACCGCGGCCGAAGCCGAAGGGGCCGAGCGTGGCGGCGCGCTCGACCGCAAGCTCGAGACGCTGGCGGAATTCTCGACCGAATGCGCGATGGCCAAAGTGATCGGGTCTGAGACCTACCACGGGCTCGCCGACGACGCCCTCCAGGTGTACGGCGGGAACGGGTACAGCGAGGAGTATCCGGCGGCGCGGTGGTATCGCGACTCACGCATCACACGGATCTACGAAGGCACCAGCGAGATCTGCCGATTGAGCATCGCCAAGACGATACTGAAGCGCGCCGACGGCGGGCGACTTGCCCTTCGCGAAGCAATCGCCGGTCTAGCACCGCCCGCCGCTGAGCCGACCGGCTCAGACCTGGCTTCCTTGCACGCACGCGTCGGTCGCCTCAAACAGCTGTTTCTCTTCGTGCTCGGCGCGGTGTGGGAACACGTAGACGCGGACCAGCTTCTCGCGCCGGAGCACCAGCAGTACCTCGGCAGTCTCGCCGACATTGCCATCGAGACCTACCTGGCGGAGAGCACGATCCTTCGTGTTTCGAAATTGACCGCGGTCCAACCCACGGCGGACTTGCGACTGGAATCGGCACTGGCGGTCCTGGTGTTCTATAAGGCCGCCGATCGTGTCCGACAGGAGTCGAGCGAGGTGCTGGCATCGCTGCTGGACACCGAACCGCGTGCTGACGCGCTGGCCCGCATGAACGCCTGCCTGCCGGTCCCCGTCGGGCTACTTCCCATTCGGGCCCTGGTTGCCCGCGAACTCATCGCGCGCGGCGGGCTCTCCTCCCCCGGACACTGACGCCGCCTTCCATCAGCAGCCCGTGGTGAAAGTCCTGCATTAGACCGAGACAGGCGCTAGACCTTGGTCGCCGTCGACAGGCGAATTACAGTCACGGCACTCGATGCTGTTCGTCGGCGGTCGCGGTCCATCTGTGGATTCTCGACGTGCCCCGCCCAACCAAGGAGCGCCTCATGAAGCTCGTTACGGCCATGATCAAACCCCACACCCTGGGCGAGGTCCGCAACACACTCGCTCGTTTGGGCGTCAACGGCATGACCGTCACCGAAGTCAAAGGCTTTGGCCGGCAAGAGGGACATGCCGAAATCTACCGGGGGGCTGAATACACCGGCGATTTCATTCCGAAGAGCGAACTGGACATCGTGGTGACCGACGACCAGGCGGAAGCGATGACCGATGGCATCAGGGGTTCGGCCAGAATGGGGGCCATTGGCGACGGCAAGATCTTTGTGAGCGATGTCAACCAGGTCGTCCGCATCCGTACGAGCGAGATTGGGGACGACGCTATCTAGCGTCCGTGAACGTCGCACATCTCGGCAGCGTGATCAGAACGATAGGTAAATAATTGGAAAAAACATGACTTACATACTGTCTTGGGGATGGGACAAGATCGACGATAGGGTGCGTATTTGCGCATAATCCTGCGGACCCGATGGGCACAAAAGCGGTCACACCGAGAATCGGTCGCCCGACGGTGGTCTGACCGCGCCGCTTCGGCACGTTCGACGCCCCTGAGTTCGCTATTCGAGGCAGCCGGCGAACCCTGAAGTGCAGCGCATTCATGTGGTGGCGCCGATCCACCAGGCTGAGTTATCATCCCCAGACCTCGAACCAAGGAGACCCCAGCCATGGCCTGGAACGTCAACGGTGAACTGATCGAGACCTGTAGCTGCAACATGCTCTGTCCCTGCTGGTACGGTGTGCAGGAACTGATGGTCATGGATCAGGGCTGGTGCGGCACCGCATTCCTGGTCCGTATCCGCGACGGGAACGCCGACGGCATTGACCTCACCGGCTGTAATATCGTACTAGCACTGCATTTCCCGGGCCCGACGCTTTTTGACGGCGACGCGACGGCTCGAGTCTATGTGGACGACCGTACCTCTGACGCTCAGCAGAAGGCGTTGGAGACCATTTTTCAGGCTAAACAGGGTGGTCCGATGGAGGTGCCGGCCTCCCTTACCTCTGCCTGGTTGCCAACGCGACGTGTGCGCATAGATGTTGCCGAACAGGACGGGGCGGTGCGTGCTAACGTCGATGGAGTCGGTGAGATCGTTTCTGAACGTCTGGTTAACGAACAGGGTGAGCGGATGACGATGCAGAATTCTGCCTTCATTCTAGCCTTCCAGTTTGAAAACAAGTCCGCCGATCTCGCGCCCAGCAAGGGCACCAGTTGGAATGACCCCGACATGCCAATGGCATACGAGGGCAGGTCCGGCGCCGTCGGGCAGATCGCCTGGGCCGTGGACGCCTAGGGCCCTCCGTGGTCTCCCGGTGACTCCTGACCTGTCCTACAGCGATCTCATCCGGCGTGATCGAGCGGTGCTGGTCTCGGCGATCGCCGTCCTCGTCGCGCTCGCTTGGGCCTACACGGTGCGACTTGCCACCGGCATGGGCTCGATGAGCATCAATTCCATGGCCGCGAGCGTGGCCATGCCAAGCACCCAGTCCTGGAGCCTGAACGACGTCGTCTTCATGTTCGTCATGTGGGCCGTAATGATGGTGGCGATGATGCTGCCATCGGCAACACCGATGGTGCTGCTGTTTGCGGGAGTGATGCGGAAGCGTAAGTTCCACGGGCGGCCGTTCGTGCCCACGGCGTTGTTCATTCTCGGCTACCTGCTCGTCTGGGTCGGCTTCTCGGCCATGGCGACATTGGCGAACTGGGGCCTGCACGTCGCCGGTCTGATGTCCTCGATGATGGGGCGCACAACACCGATGATCGGTGGGTTTGTGCTGCTGTTTGCCGGCGCCTTTCAATGGACGCCAATCAAGGACGCCTGCCTGAGCCATTGTCGGTCGCCGCTGGTCTTCCTCACTGCCCATTGGCACGACGGGCGAGGGGGTACCCTCATGATGGGTCTGCACCACGGCCTGTATTGCCTTGGTTGCTGTTGGCTCTTGATGGGCCTCCTCTTCGTGCTGGGGATCATGAATCTCCCGTGGATCGCGGGACTCACGATCTTCGTGCTGCTCGAAAAGGTCCTGCCTCGTGGCCGGTTCGTGAGCCGGCTCTCCGGAGTCGTCTTCGCCGGCTGGGGAATGGCCCTGCTCGCCACAGGCGTCGGCCATTGAAGAACCACTCACGGCCGTATATTGGGACTATTTGGCCGGGAAACAGATTGGCACGGGGAATGTGTATTTTCCTGTCGCGGAGCCGCGAACGGCGCTGGCGCACGTCAACAGGTCGCCTTGGAACTACGGATGTCGTGCGGTGGTTGCCCCGGGGGGCCTGAACGCCGGGCAGTGCCGAAGAGGTTGCCCTTACGGGCGGACAACAACGTGAGGCCGTCCTAGACTCTGGTAGTTATCACCGTGGTCGTTCCTGCGCTTGTCGTGACCGCAGCGGCTGGGCAACCGCCTAGCGCAGACGACGACACGGAGCCGATCTGACGATAGACGACATTACAAGCCCGCTCGACGCCCTGAACAAGCGGATAGGGCGCCCCCACACGCGGACTACGGACCTCCACTGCGGACTACGGGCCTCCACGGAGCGCTTTGTGTCGAAAATGCCCGTTCGGGGGGTCGCGGTCAAGCGTAGTTCCAGATGGCGAGGCACACCTCTCACTGCACAACGAAACCGGCTTCAAAATCTAGGGTTTTCTGGCGGGGCATCCCATCTGGCGTTGTTGCTTCCTCGGTCACAGGCCACCTGCCTGCTCCCTCGTCGCCTAGCCAACTGCTGGGCGCCGCGCTAGAAAACCGCGCCACGTCGTTCTTTAGCACCCTCCCAGGGTTTCCGGCGCTGGGCATCCCGGCGGGTGATGAGAGCGGACATCTCGCTCCGTGAGCCAATCGACGAGCCAAACTGTCCTCGCCTTGCCCCAAGGGCGCTTCGCGCGGGCTAACCGGGTGACCTCGTCACGAATCTCGGTCTCACTGTCTGTCGGGGCTAGTACCCTAGGTGACCGCAGAGATGACTGCATCGGTCATCTCGGCCGTCGTGGCGGCGCCGCCGAGATCTCCGGTTCGCGTCTTTCCCGCCGCCAGCACCTGTTCCACCGCCGTCACCACGGCGGCGGCCGCGGTTTTTTCGCCAAGGTGTTCCAACATCATCGCGCCTGTCAGAATTTGCGCGACCGGGTTGGCAAGGCCCTGGCCAGCGATATCCGGCGCCGAGCCATGCACCGGTTCGAACATCGACGGGTGCTCGCGCTCCGGATTCAGATTGGCGCCCGGCGCGAGACCGATCGACCCGGCGATGGCGGGTCCGAGATCCGAGAGAATGTCGCCGAACAGATTACTGGCCACGATCACGTCGAACCAGTCAGGGTGCTGGACCAGGTGCGCCGACAGAATGTCGATGTGGAAGTGGTCCACTCGCACATCCGGATACTCCGCGGCCATCGCCTGAAACCGTTCGTCCCAGAAGGGCATGGTGTGGATGATGCCGTTCGACTTCGTGGCCGATGTGACGTGTTTGGCCGGGCGTGTGCGCGCCAGCTCGAACGCGTATCGCAGGACGCGGTCGACGCCCACCCGTGTGAACACCGATTGCTGTACCGCAAGCTCCGCCGGTGTCCCCTCATACAAACGTCCACCAATCTCCGAATACTCGCCCTCGTTGTTCTCGCGGACGATGAGAAAGTCGATATCGTCGGGTCCGCGATCCGCGAGCGGCGTACGCACGCCAGGCAACAGACGAACCGGCCGCAAGTTGACGTATTGCGCGAATCGTCGCCGGATGGGGATCAGGAGTCCCCACAACGACACGTGGTCGGGCACCCCAGGGTAGCCGATCGCCCCGAGAAAGATTGCGTCCCGATCGGCCAGTTCCTCGATGGAGCGACCACCGGTCATGCTGCCAGTGCGCGCGTGCAGTTCGCACGACCAGTCGAAGTCCGTCCACACGCACGAAAACTGGAATCGCTGTCCCACGGCATCGATGACCAACCGCGCCGCCGGCACCACTTCCTTGCCGATGCCATCCCCCGGAATCAACGCGACGCGATACGCTCGTGCGCTCATGTGCCTCCCGTTCGTCAGGACCCGCGGACTTTGGCGATGTCCTGGGTCGTCAACCCAATCTCACGCAGGACTTCGTCAGTGTGCTGACCCAGCATCGGCGCCGGGCGCCCCGGTGTCAGCGGGGTATTTGACAGCTTCACCGGCGTTCCCAATGTCTTGATCCGCCCCAGCGTCGGGTGGTCGGTGTCGACGACCAGATCACGCGCCAGGATGTGCGGGTCTTCCATGACGTCGGCGTAGGTGTTGATCGGTCCGCACGGAACGCCGTGGGTCTCGAGCCTGGCCAGCCAATGGTCACGCGGCTCGGTCGCCATGACCGACTCGATACGAGCCGCCAACGCCGCTCGGTGGGTGACGCGACTGGCATTGTCAGCAAAATCCACCTCCCGCGCCCACGCGGGACGCTCGAGCGCGTCGCACAGACCTTGGAATGTGCGGTCGTTGGCAGCCCCCACCGTGATGTATCCATCGGCACAACGAATGGCCTGATACGGCGCATTCATGCGATGCGCCGAGCCGAGCGGTTGCGGCACGCCGCGATTGGAGAAGTACTGCGTAGCCTCCCACACCGACAGCGCCACACCGGCGTCGACCAGCGACGTGTCGACGCGCTGGCCACGACCGGTCCGACCCTTGGCGAGCAGGGCCGAGAGGATACCGGTCACCGCAAACAGCCCGGCGCCCAGGTCAGTGATCGGCACGCCCACCTTCACCGGGGGGCGACCCGCCTCGCCGGTGATGGACATCAAGCCGGACACGCCCTGCGCCACGAGGTCGAACCCACCCTTGCCTGACGCTGGCCCGGTCTGCCCGTAGCCGGAGATCGAGGCATAGATAAGCCCCGGATGCTCCGCCGCCAGCTCCTCGTAGCCCAGCCCAAACTTTGCCATCACGCCGGGTCGGTAGTTCTCGACCAGGACATCGGACGCGAGCGCCAGTCGCCGCACAGCGGCCCGGCCATCGGGGTGCTTGAGATCGAGCACCACACCGCGTTTGCCGCGGTTCACCGCGTTGAAGCTGGGGCTATCAGTCCCGACGGCACCGGGCATACGACGGGTGGAGTCGCCACCGGGTGGCTCCACCTTGATCACATCGGCGCCCATGTCGCACAGTAGCATTGTGCAGAACGGCCCGGCCATGATCTGCGTCACGTCAAGAACCCGTATGCCGTCAAGTGCGTGTATGTCTGTCACCACTGTCACCACCGGTAACGTGGCCGGCCAATCCGGTCACAACCGATCAGGAGAAATCACCCGTGTCCACGTCCCACACCTTGTTCACCATCGACGGCCCGACGGCGACCCTCACATTCAGCCGCCCCGAGGCCAGAAACGCCATGACCTGGGCCATGTACGATGCCCTGGTGGAGGCCTGCGAGAGGGTTGACGCGGACCCCGCCGTGCGGGTCTTCGTCCTCTGCGGCGTCGACGACGGCGCCTTCGTGGCCGGCACCGACATCCGTCAGTTTCAGGACCTCCGTACCCGCGAAGACGCGCTGGCGTACGAGACCCGACTCGACCGCGTCATCAGTCGCCTCGAGCGAGTCGCGAAACCGACGATCGCCCGGGTCAACGGCGTGGCGGTGGGTGGCGGCTGCGTCATCGCGATGGCGTGCGACCTGCGCATCTGCGGTCCGGGGGCCCGGTTCGGCGTGCCCGTCGCCCGCACCCTGGGCAACTGTCTCTCGGCCGCTAACTGCTCGCGTCTCCTGGACCTCGTCGGACCCGCGCGCCTGAAGGACCTGATGTTCACCGCCCGGCTGCTCGACGCCCATGAGGCATTGGCGGTCGGGCTCGCCACACAGGTGGTCGACGCAGAGGCGCTCGACCGCACGGTGGCGGATACGGCATCGCGGATCGCATCCAACGCGCCACTGACCATCACCGCCACCAAAGAAATGGTGCGCCGCCTCCAAACACACCGCCGCGGCGCGGCCGACGCCGGTGACGATCTGGTGGTGGCATGCTACACGAGCCAGGACTTTCGAGGGGCGGTGGCCGCCTTCATGGAGAAGCGCACGCCGGTGTGGACCGGCAAGTAATGCGGCGACAGGCGCCCTCGTAAGGGGTCGGGTCATCGAGGCATCCCGGACACCAGATATTCGAGGCGGTCGAGGCCGCCGACGACGTCATGGCCGAGGTGCACCCGCACCGCGCGGCGACCACGGGCGACGAGCACGCGGAAATCACCCAACGCCTGCGCTGTCTTCACGGCCCCGAACGTGTAGCCTCGACCCGGGATCGGCAGGTCGCTGGGGTCGTCCGCCGTGATCTGCACGAAGACCCCGGTGTCCGGTCCGCCCTTGAACGCCTGTCCGGTCGAGTGCAGAAAGCGCGGGCCGAAACCGAGGCTGGTGGCCACGCCGTGCGACGCGCGGACCGCGTGCCGCATCCGCTGGAGGACGGCCGCGTGTTCCGGGGTCATGTCCAGATAGGCGAGCAGGGCCAAGTAGTCGCCCTCCCCAAGACGACCGACGTGTGCCGCGAGCAACTCTCCCACGCCGACGTTCGGACCCGCGACCTCCCGGAGCCTCGTCGACATGTCGGCGTCCATATACAGCGCAAGACCGTCGTCTGACGCCACCGGCGCCTCGGACGGAAACTCACCATCGCGCTCGTACGCCGTAGCGAGTTCGCGCGTCGCCACCTTACTGGCTTCCACGTCTGGCTGGTCGAAGGGATTGACGCCCATTACCGCCCCACACACTGCAGTGGCGATTTCCCACCGAACGAACTCCGCTCCCACATCGTGTCCGTCGTCGAGACCAAGCTCCAGCACTGGATGCGCAGCTACGACCAGATCGTCAAGCGCGCCGGACGTCGGATCCGACTCCCCCGCCAGACGCATCACGACAAACAGCCGGTCCGCTCCATAGTCTCCCGGGGCGCCCAGAGATTCGTCGACGATAGGTATCAGCCCCAGACCGTTCTTGCCGGTCGACTCCGCTAGCAACTGTTCCAGCCAGCCACCCAGCGGGGCGATGGCCGGGGACAGCAGCAGCGTCACCTTGTCGCGACCAGCTGCGGCGGCCAAGCCCAGGACGAGCCCCAGCCGCACGCCGGGATTCTGACCGGCGGCCACGCCCGCCCCGCAGCGGTCGGCCATGCTGCGGGCCCGATCAAACAACAATGCCACGTCGAGACCGCAGAGAGCCGAGGGGACCACCCCGAAATTCGAGAGCGCCGAGAACCGCCCACCCACCGACGGCACACCGGGCCAGACGGCGCGAAACTGTCGCTCACGGGCGAACGCTTCCAGCGCCGAGCCGGGATCGGTGATGGCCAGAAACCTCGAGCCGACCCGATCGGCGCCCACCACCTGCGCTATTCGGTCGATGAAGTACTCGGTCAGGAGGGTTGGCTCGAGCGTCGTCCCCGACTTGCTCGACACCATGCACGCGGTCCGAGACAGGTCCAGACCCGCTGCGATGCGACCCACCTGTGCCGGGTCGGTGGAATCGAGCACGTGCAGCGTTGGTGCACCGGCGGCGGCCGGCAGGACGCGGCTCAGCACCTCGGCCGCGAGACTGGAACCGCCCATGCCGAGCAGCAGCAGGTCGGTGATACCGTCCGCACGAATCTGACTCACCAGCTCCGCCAGCGCTCTGCTCTCCGGCGGGTCCGTGACGAGATCCAGCCACCCCAGCCATCGCGACTCGTCAGCCCCGGTCCACAGACTCGCGTCTCTGGCCCAGAGCCGGCCCACACGGTCGTCGTTGTCCCAGGCTCGTGCCTCGGCGTCGAGCGCGGCATCGAGCATCGGCCCAAGTCGCCAGCGGACTGGCTCGGCCGTCAGCGGGCGCCACCCCTCGTATCGGACCAATCCCTGGCTTCGAGCCGCGCGACCTTCGCCATACGGCGAAGATGTCGCTCGTCGCCAGAAAACGTGGCACCCAGAAACGCGTCGACCAGTTCGGTGGCCAGAGACGCCCCGACGATTCGCGCCCCCAGCACGAGCACGTTCATGTCGTCGTGCTCGACCCCCTGATGCGCGGAGTAGGTGTCGTGACAGACCGCGGCCCGGATGCCCTGCACTTTGTTCGCGGCCACGCTCGCGCCGACACCGCTGCCGCAAATCATCACGCCGCGGTCGACCTCGTGTCCGCGCACCGCGACGGCGACCGCCTCGGTGAAGTCCGGGTAGTCGACGGCCTGATCGCTATCGGTCCCCACGTCGACCACCTCGTGTCCGTCGTCCCGCAACACGTCCAGAAGGCTTTCCTTGAGATGAAATCCCGCGTGGTCCGACCCGATCGCGATACGCATGGCTTCGCTCCCGTTCGGCGCGGCCCGCACGACCCGCGCCTCTAATTCCGAAGCGGGATCGTACTACACCACGGGCAAAGGCTCAGGGCGCCTGCCGTCAACAAGGGCTATTGTTCGAGCTACTCGGAGGCGCACTGCGTGCGACCGGTGTCGTCCTGGAAATCAACAGTGCCGGGGACCTGATAGGATCGCCCGACGGTCGGGATACTGGAGGATGTTGATGACGAAGAAGAGAATGATGCTCGCCCCAGTGACATTCATAATGACAGCGCTGTTCGTACTCTCCGTGGCGCCATTGGCGGGGGCGCAGCTGACATCTGCACGCCAGGGACCGATTGTTTACGGACATCACCATTTAACGGTGACCAGCATCGATGAGAGCACGAAGTTCTGGGTCGACGCGTTGGGTGGGGAGGCGGTGACAGCCGGCAGCCTGGAGTTCATTAAATTTCCCAATGTTCTGGTCTTCATGCGGGAAGCCACTCCGACCGGTGGTAGCAAGGGCACGACCGTCAATCACCTCGGGTTCTCGGTGCCCAGCACACGGGCAATGGTCGAGCGCGTGCGCGCGGCCGGCTATCCGATCGTGACCCGCGCCGAGCTGCCTCCGGCACTGCCGGTGGACGACGGGCTCGCTCATATTGCCGATCAGGATACCTACATCGGCTTTGCCATGGCGCCAGACGACGTGAAGGTGGAGTTTGTCGAGGACCGGTCCCAAACGGAATCGATCGCCCTACATCACGTGCATTTCGCTGGACCGGTGAACGAGATGAAGGCGTGGTATGTGGAGACTTTTGGCGCGGCGCCGGGCATGCGTGGGTCGTTCCAGGCGGCTGACCTGCCGGGGGTGAACTTGACGTATTCGGCGTCGCCAGAAGCACCCGTGGCCACCCAGGGTCGATCGATCGACCACATCGGGTTTGAGGTGGACAATCTCAAAGCGTTCTGTCAGAAGCTGGAGGCGGAGGGGATCACGTTCGATCGGCCCTATGGCGAAGTGGCGGCCCTAGGTCTGGGGTATGCGTTCTTCACCGATCCGTTCGGCACCTACATCGAGCTAACTGAGGGCTTAGATGAATACTAGCGTGGGGCTTCCTCGTTGACACGGGCGGCGGTGAGGATGTTGAGCAGACCGAGGTTGCCTTCGTAGCAGGCGTAATCGCACATCGGGCCGTCGATACGTTCGATCGGAAAGATCGCCGTCCAAGGACTCGTCCAGATGGTCGGGTAGCTGACTGTGAACGCATAGTCAGCGTGTCGGGACCGGCAGGCCGAAAGCGCTCCTCTCGGGTCCGAAGAGAAGACGCTGACCCACTGCAATCACGTCTGGGAGCCGATCCGTAGAACGGGGGAAGTCTTCCGAACGGTACGTCTGATTGGAACTGGAGACCACCGCCGACCGAAGGGCACTCCACCAGACTTGGGGGCCTACAATGCACCGATGTGTACCGACACAGAACTGGCCCTGTTGATAGACCGACTTCGAGCCGGCGCGCGCACGACCATCCTAACCGGCGCAGGGGTATCGGCCACCAGCGGGGTACCGACCTTCCGGGAGCCAGACGGTCTCTGGAAACGACACCATCCGGAGGACCTAGCCACGCCGGAGGCGTTCGCGAAAGACCCCACGCTGGTGTGGGAGTGGTACGACTGGCGGCGTCAGCTCATAGCGGCCTGTGAGCCAAATCGGGCCCATGCGGTCATCGCCGCCTGGAGCCGCCGCTATCCCGATTGTCGACTGATTACTCAGAATGTCGACGGACTGCACGAGCGCGCGGGCGCGGAAGATGTGATTCGGTTCCACGGCTCCCTGTGGGAGGTCGGCTGCTGGCGCGCCTGCGCAGGTTCGCCTCACCGATGGATGGACCGAACCGTCCCGTTCGACCCATTGCCACCACGCTGCCCGCTCTGTGATGGCCCGCTCCGTCCGGGCGTGGTCTGGTTTGGCGAGGGGATCGATGAGTCGGTTCTCTCGCGCAGCGACAACGCCACAGCGTGCGAACTATTTCTGACCATCGGAACCTCGTCGATGGTCTATCCGGCCGCGGGACTCGTTCAGCAGGCGCGGCACCGAGGCGCGTTCACGGTAGAGCTCAATCCTAGCGCCACTCCGCTCTCCGACAGCGTCGACCTTGTCCTTCGGGGCAGGGCGGAGACGGTGCTCGACGCCATCGAGCAACGCCTAGCGGGGCGCTGAGGGCCGAGGGGCGTCGCGACGCGGGACGGGTCTGAAGACTCGCGGCTACGTACCGGATCGCCGAGGCCGGGGGAGTGCAGGAGGTCTAGACTGGGTGGTCGTCGGGGCCACTAACCCGACAAGACAGTCGATCCAGGGCGGCCGAGAGCTCGACCGGGAACCGTTCGGCGTCGAGGAGTCGGCGTACCCCGGCGGGCAGTGCCGCCACCTCGTATCGACACCGATCTCGGATAGCGTCGAGGGGCGACGACGGGTCCGTCAGGCGTCCGTCCCGCATTACGCGCCGCAGCAGCGGCGTGCCCTGCGGAGGTCCCGACTCATCGGACATCCCCATCACGTCTCGCCGCGCCTTCCCGGCCTCAGACACCCTCCATACCTGTTTCGCGCCGGGCAGCGTGCGCTTCCCAGGGGTCAGCTTCGCGACCGGCACCGTCGTGCCGTTTCGCACCACCTCTACCAACTTGTAGACGCCACTGAGCGACGGCGCGTCAGCCGAGGTGGTCACCGCCGTCCCGACGCCGAACCCATCGACCGGCGCGCCAGCCGCGATCAACGTGTCTATTCGGTGTTCGTCCAGATCGCCGCTCACGAAAATCTTCGTTTGGCGCAGTCCGCCGCCGTCGAAGATGCCCCGAACCGCACCGCTGAGTCCGGCCAGGTCACCACTGTCCACGCGGACAGCGGCCGGCCGCAATCCGGCGCTCACGATGCGTCGCGCGGCCGCCAGCGTGTCGTAGGTGTCGATCAACAGCACTGAGCGCGGGCCGTGCACGGCGCAATACCGTGTGAACGCGGTGAGCTCATCGTCGTGCGCCATCACCCACGAATGGGCCATGGTCCCCGACACCGGGATGGAGAACCGATGTCCGGCGTCGACATTCGATGTCGCCTCGCACCCGGCCAGATACGCGGCGCGGGCCGCATACACCCCAGCGTCGAGTCCGTGCGCGCGACGAGCGCCGAACTCGATCACCGATCGTCCAGCCGCGGCCTGGATAACGCGTGACGCCTTGCTCGCCACCGAGGTCTGAAACAAGATGATGGCGAGTAGTGCGGTCTCCACCAGCTGCGCTTCCACCAATGGCGCCCTCACCCGAAGCAGCGGCTCGCCCGCGAACACCGGCAGGCCCTCGGTGACGGCCCACACGTCTCCCGTGAATCGCAACCCTGGCAAAAAGACGTCGAAGAAGTCTGATGAGGCGCCAGAGAGCCCCGGAACCGAACGCAGGTAAGCGATATCGTCGGCCGTGAAGTGCCAATCGCACAAGAAGTCGAGTGCCTCCTCCAGGCCGGCCGACACCAGATAGGCGCGGTCCACCGGGAGTTCCCGCACGAACAGCTCGAATGACGCTACGGTGTCGTCAGCGGCGGCATGATAGCCGGCCGCCATCGTCAATTCGTAGAAATCCGTCGACAGGGCCCCGCGCATTGGACGGATGGTAATGTATCATCGATGACGACGTCGTCAGGCTCGCCGGCGCCGCTTGCTCACTTAGATTCCACAGCCCTGCTCGTCATCGACGTCCAACGCGATTTCTGTGTCGGCGGGGCATTGGCAGTTCCGGCCGGCGACCAGGTGGTGCCGGTCCTCAACCGTGTCTTGGCAACCGCCCACGACCGGAAGCTGACGTGCTACGCGACGCGCGACTGGCACCCGGCCAACTCGCAACACTTTCTCCCGCGTGGTGCCTGGCCCGTGCACTGCGTCGCCGGCACCACGGGTGCACGGTTCCACCCCGACCTAGGCCTACCGACGGATACGGTCATCGTCAACAAGGGCACAGAGACCGACGGCGACGGTTACAGCGCGTTCGACGGGTGTCTTGACGCCGGGAGTAAAACGGTGCTGGCGAACGACCTGGCTCGGCGCGATGTCAGCCACCTCGTAATCGGCGGCCTCGCCACCGACTACTGCGTCCGGGCCTCGGTGCTGGACGCCCTGACGGCGGGATTTGACGTGACGCTGCTGTTGGATGCCGTAGCCGCCGTGGATCAGACCGCTGGCGATGGCCAGCGCGCCCTGGACGAGATGCGCGCGGCCGGCGCTACGCTCACCACGGCCGACAAGCTATGAACCCGGCCGCGCGACATACGCGCACCAACGGCACCCCTCTCGATTCGTCAGCCTCGTTCTGCCGCACAAAAAAAGGTGCGCCCCGACCGGAGCGCACCTTTTCCCTTGGTAGCCAATTCGATATGGACTACTAATTTCCACCAAGCGGGCTCGGTCCACCGCGGAAGGTCAGCAGGTAGTCTCGAATCGACTCGATCTGGGCAACACCGTCCTGCTCGAACTGCGGGTAGAACGACCCTGGCAGCTCCGTAAAGAACCCCGGCATGCGAGTGCCAGGCTGGATCGCTAGCGGACTGACCAGCCAATCGACAATCCAATCCGGCTGCAAGCGCTCCGACGCCATCCGAAGATCGGGAGCCAAGTTCGACACGTCTTCACCCTCCGGAATCGTGTCCAGCACATGGCACTGCTGACAGCGAAGCAACTCGAACAGCTCCTCGCCGGTATCGAGGACCTCTCGGTCAGTCACCGTCTCATGGGTTTGGAATGGCCCGACCGAGTCGGACACCGCCGCGAAATAGTCGATCACCCCATTCCAGTGGTCGTCCTCGAGGCCAAAGGTCGGCATCCGCACATCGAGCCAGGGACGGATCGTGATCGGTCCGCGGAAGAATGCGTAGAGCCAATCTGGCTTTACCTTGGCCCCCTCCGGTGTCAGCAGGGGCGGCGCCAGTGACGGGTCCTCCACCAGGTCCCGGTAGTCTCCACCATCACCTTCAATTTCGTGACAAGCGACGCAGTTCCGGCGCCGTGTCAGATTCCGGCCATTGACGATGAAGTCCTTCCGCGCCGACCTGGCCACGTGGGAACGCTTCGGCTGGATGTCGCGCTGGAAACTCATGACCGCCGTGGTCAGCAACCGGGCCTCGTCCTCGGAGAAGCCGTAATCTGGCATTCTCAGTTTCTCGAGCGGCTGGAGAATGCGGTTGGTATCGTAGATGCGTGGATCTTCGAGCTTGTTCTTGATCCAGTCTCGCTTGGTGTGCGGAATGTCGTGGATGAACGCGAAGTCGAACTGCGGCAGTAACTTGGTGCCTTCTTCCGACAACTCGGTCCCGATCGCTTGGGTGTCCTCGAACCCACTGATCTCGTGACAACTGAAACACCCGTATCGTCCGATGGCCCGCTCGCCCAGCTCGACCAAGCGCTCCTCGGCGCTCATGGCCGACATGGCGGCCTGGGCCTCTTCGAACGGCACGATCGCGCGCATGTAGTCCAGCAACACGTCGTCCACATCCGAGGCGGCGTAGGTCGCCCCGGCGGCCCTCGGTTCGCCCCCTGTCAACCCCGACAGATACGTGGCTACGTCGGCCACCTCGCTGTCGGTCAGCCGCAGGTCCGGCATGTAGGTCTCGGCGCTGTAGTGTCGCGGATCGCGGACCCAGTCAAACAACCACTCAAAACTGGTCTTGTCGCCGACCGACTGTAAGGGTTGTCCGAATGTCCGTCGCGGTCCCGCCTCTTCGCGTGACTCATCGCCGGTGATGTGGCAAGCGAGACAGCCGACCGACTCGACGATCTGTTGACCGTTGGTCGCGTCTCCCCTGGCCGGATTCGTCACCGCTAGATCGTGGTTCTCCGATTTGGCGAATAGATACGCGACGACCGCGTCAATCTCCACCTCATTGCGGACAGCATACTCGGGGGTATCCGTGTTCGAGTTGTACCAGACTCGCGGCATCCACGTGCTGGCCTTGATGGCGCGCGGGTCCCGAATCCAGTCAGCCACCCACTGCTCGTCGAGTTTTGAGGCAATCTTCGTCAGGTTCGGACCTGGCTTCCGCAGATCCTGGAACCCACGGGTCGTGTGACACGCATAGCACCCGGCCCGCTCATACATCCCATAGGCCAGGTTGAGGTTGGTCGCTTCCGGTATGAATGTCTCTTCTTTATGGCACTTGGCGCACGAGGCCTCAGTCATATTGGTCGGCAGCATCGGGTAGTCCCACAGATGCGATTCCTCCCAGTCGTAGTCCTCTTCCCACTGTGCCATCTGCTCCGAGTTCGACGGGCTGTGCGCAACATCGACAAATGAAATAGACTGGCCCATACCCTCGTGACATACCGTACAGCCGGTCGACTCCACCGGGTGCGGTGACCCGCTGCCGACATACGCATCGAGGTTCGGATGGGTGCGGAACGGTTGTGGATACTCTTCGTAACCAACGCGGTCGATAGCAAGATGGCATGTCTGGCACCGGTCCATCTTGGCCACCCGCGTAAAGTTCACGTCGTCGACCATGTTCGGCGTAATGACCTGCCGCACGGTCAAGGTCGGCGCCATGAAGTCGAGCATCGGGGCGTTCAACAGATAGTCGTTAATCAGACTTGGCTGCAGGTCGCTGACCAACCCTTGTAGCCGGTCGGTCTCCCCCGTCAGCGCGCCGAGCTGTTCGTCCAGTGCATCGACGTCCGCGTTGATCGCACCGATCTGGTCACGCAGTTCTTCGCGCTGGGCGTCCAGCGCCTCAACTTCGAGTCCGAGCCCCACCCACTCCTCGTGTTGTGCGGCGATCTCGTCCTCCCCCTCGAACTCGACCGCCTCGTCTGGATGTTCCGCGTGCGCTTCCTCCCGGCCCACCTCGAATGCGTAGCGTTCGACGTCGTAGTTCGCCTTGAAGAACTGGAAATTTTGTGTCGCCACGAACAGTTGCCGTTCGACCTCGGCGAGCTGACTCTCGAGCTCGGCCACCTGATCGGCATTCGCGGCGACCTGCTGCCCGGCTGTCTGGCGTGCAGCCGTCAACTCCACCAGCCGAGTCTGGTCGACATCCGCCTGAGCCTGCTCCAGCCCCAGCCGGGTGACCTCCATCTCGAGCTGCGAGAACTGACGCTGGTAGTTCTTCCACTCCCGGTCGTAGTCGTCCCAGACCATCCAGACTGTCGAGAACAGCACGAACAGACTGGACGCGGCGAAGACCACGTTCAGGAAATCGATGTTGTAGGCGTGTCCAACTGCCCGTTTATCTGCCATGGCGCGACATCTCGCCGTCCGGGGACGGCCTAAAAGTTAAGTGTCCTAGCCTAGATATTGAGAAAGAACTCCGGAATCGACACGATGTACTTCAGATTGAACACCCAACGCATCAGCATCTTCACCGGTAACGACAGCATGGCGAGAAACAGCGTCACGGTGACGTAGTACCGTGCCGGCCCGAGTTTCTCGTAGTACTTGGCAAGCCCCTTCTTGGCCAGAATGACGGGGAGCACGGCAACATAGAAGAGCGTGAGGCCAATCCCGAAGATCTCCCGAATGAACCAGTTGTCGGGCAGCGCCATCCCGAGTCCCCGCACCCAGAAGTACTCCGAGAGCTGGACATTCGTCAGCGCCTCGAGCTTGTGGATGTCCCAGTACTCGAACGGGCCGAAGAAGTTCCAGTTGGGACCACGCAGGAACGTGCCCAGCACGATCAGCGAGGACCAGAGCACCACGAAGCCAAAGAGAAAGATCGTGATCTCGGCCTTGCGCTCGTTGAACGTGTAGTAGCCGTTCCCCTTCGGGTTCCTGTCGACGTAGGGAATCGCCATCAGCCCGACGACGATGAGCGAGGGGAGCACCACGCCGGCCAACCACGGGTCGAAGTAGACCAGCATCTCCTGCAGCCCCAGGAAATACCACGGGGCCTTCGACGGGTTCGGCGTGTTGGCGTTGTTGGCCGGCTGCTCGATCGGCGCTTCGAGGGCGATCGACCACACGATCAGGACCACCATGCAGACCACCATCGCGATCAACTCGGTGTAGACGAGGTCCGGCCAGGTCCACACCCGATCTGCCTCGTCCTTCTCCACCGGCGGCTCCCCGGCCGAGATGCGTCGGTCGTTGCGCACCCCTTCCCGCAGCGAGTACCAGGTGAAGAAGATGAGCAGGAAGATCAATGCCACGATCGGGACATTGTCCGGCTTGCCGATGATGAGCTGGAAGTTCTCGTCAGTCAGCCCAAACCCGAAGAAGAGCGTCAGAAATCCCATCAGGCCCCAGCCCCAGCTGTTGCTGGCGAACGCCTCGCGCTTCCAGACGATCAGCACCAGCGCCGAGACCGTCATAGCGAAAAACAACCGGGGGTCGGCAAACAGGTCGATAAAGCTTTTCAGCGCGTCCATAAGTCGTTATCCGGTCAGCGAGTCACACCTGATTCCTAGAGCGGCCCGGAGATGCCGCCATCCTTGCGCACACGCCAGAAATGCACGGCCATCAGGAACCCGATCACGAGCGGCAGGGCGACACAGTGCAGCACGTAGAACCGCAGCAACGCTCCCTCCCCGACCAACGTGCCGCCGAGCAGCGCGAACCGCGCGTCGTCGGCCTGGTGCACCAGTGGGACCCCGCCCAGCGCCATGAACTGTGCCCCGGGGCCCTCATAGCCCAGCAACGGGGTCGCCCGGGCCATGTTCGAGCCGACCGTAATCGCCCACACCGCCAGCTGATCCCAGGGCAACAGATAGCCTGTGAACGAGAGCAGCAGAGTCAGGACCAGCATGATGACCCCAACATTCCAGTTGAACTCCCGGGGCGGCTTGTAGGACCCGGTCATGAAAACGCGGAACATGTGCAGCCAGACGGTGATGACCATCGCGTGCGCGCCCCACCGATGCATTTCACGCATGATGCCCAGCGGGACGTGCTCCCGCAGGCCGACGATGTCCGAGTAGGCGTACTCGAGGGTCGGACGGTAGTAGAACATCAACAGTAAGCCGGTGAACGTCAGCACCAGAAACAAAAAGAAGCTGATGCCACCCATGCACCAGGTGTATCGCAGCCGGACGCCCGACTTGCGTAACCGCACCGGGTGCATGTGCAGGAAGACGTTCGAGAGCATGACCAGCACCCGGTTCCGATCGTTGATCGGCGCGGTGTGCCGGAAAATCGATGTCCAAACCTGCGTTTCGGTAATCCAATCCCAGGCGCGGACGAGCGCGGGGGCTTTCGGTTCGATGGTCTTCGTAGCCATGTGTCGGTTAGCGGTGGTACGCGGACATGAATGTCGCTTCTAGACGTCGAGTATCTGGGAGGCTCTGGTGTCTCTGGCGCACCGTTACGTTTGAAGAAAGGAATCCGAGTCGGCCCACCCACCCAACTCTTCCTGGAACTTCTGCCCCTTGTCCACCAGAATCTGACCGTCTTCTGCCAGCCCGATCCGGGTGCGCTCCAGCGGTCGCGGAGCCGGCCCCTCGAAGTTGATCCCGGTCGGTCGGAACCCGCTGCCGTGACAGGGGCACTTGAACTTGTTCTCCGCCGACAACCAGTTCGGCGTGCACCCCAGGTGCGTGCAGATCGAGAACAACGCGTAGAAACCCGGCGCCTCGTGGGTGTAGTCGTTCTCGGTTCGCACGATCCAGACGCCCTGCGTGTCCTTGTATCGTTCGTCGACGCCGATCCCATAGTCGTCGGGAAATCCGACCGCGAACTGCGAGGGCGGCTCGTTCAGTACGTTCGGGAACATGAAACGACCGGTGGCCGCCAGGCATCCGGCGTTGGCGGCGGTAAACGCGCCCCACGCCAGTCCCATCCAGCCGCGACGTCCCATCAGAGGCGACTCATCATCATCGACCGGGGCCTTCTTCGCACCGCGGGCGGCGGGCTTCGTCGTGCGCCCCACAAGCTTCGCGTCATTCCCGGTGGCTGCGGTCGCCGCGGCGGGCTTGGCGGCCGGTTTTGGCGCACCCTTCGTAGCCACGACCGGCGCCGGCAGGGTCTCAGGATTGGTGGTCTTCGGTTCGTCAGTCATTCTGCAGTCTCATCGTCTACACGCTGTCGGCACGTGGTCAGCACACCAATCCGCACCGGTCCGTGGGTCCAGCGTCAGCCTACTGCCGCTCGGCGACGTTGCGACCGAGCGGCGCCGCCTCAAGGGCTTCCAGCGTCTGCATCGCCTCCTGGCGTACCTTTAAACTCTCATCCCCATCGGCGAGTGCCTCGACCCGCAGCCGTAAGTCGCCCGCCACACTCGCCGCGCCGAGCGCGGCGACGGCACGCAACCCGCTGATCATGACATCGCTCGCCGGGTCCTGGAGCGTAGCAGATGCGGTGACCTGCCCACTCACATACTCGCGGTCGAGCATGCGACGCAACACCGTCAACCCGCGGTCGTCGGCGTGACGCGCCAACGCCACTGCGGCGTTCCACTGCACATCGGATACCGGGTCATCGAGGGCGGCGCGCAGCGTCGTGGACGTCCCGTCGTCGGGTAAGCCCCCCAGGGCGTACACGACCATCTTCCTCACCCCGGCGTCGGCCGACTGATACGACTCGACGATGCTCGGTACGGCGGTGCCGTCTCCCAAGGCCCCCAGCGCCCAGATCACGCTGATGACCGTCTCGCTGTCGGGGTCATGGAGCGCCTCGGTCAGCGTGGCGACAGCCGCGGACGGCACCGGATCCAACCGACCGATGGCCAGGGCCAGATACCGACGGATCCGCGGGTCGTCGCCGTCCGATTCCATGAATGCACTCACCAGCGCCGGGGCCAGGTCGGGAAACTTCGCTTGGACGTCCGGATCGCTCATCAGGCGCGACAGCTCGTACGCCGCCGGCCACCGGCGATCCCGGCCGCCATTCTGGACGTCGTTCAGATACTCGACCGGCGACCGTTCGTCGGCCACCATCATCCGGAATCCACCGTAGATCGCCACGACGACGGCGACCACCGTGAGGGGAATCAGAAAAAACTGGACAGCCAGCGACGGTGCTGCCGCAACCGCGCTGAGGGGGCGCTCGGGCTCGCGCTCGCCAAGTTTCTGCATCAGAACGTGGAGGAAATACGGGACATCGTCAACCCTGCGCATGACCAGCTTGTGCTTTATGGCACAAGCTGTCGCGCCAAGCGTTCACCATGTAAGACTCGATAGTACTATGCATCCCCCACCCCGTCAAGAAGCCGACGTCCCCGGTTTCCGAGCTGCGGCATCCCGCCAGACGGCGTTGCTTCCTCGGTCACAGAGCGGCTGGCCAACCGGGCGCCGCGCTCCGGAACCCAGGCCGCGCGACATTGCGCGCCCCGCGGCGACGAAGTGGGACACTCGGGGGCCCCGCGGAGCCGCCGCGTGGGGTTCGGGGCAAAGCCCCGTCTAATTACTAGATCCTCGGCAACGTGACGTCACGCTGCGCCTGATACTTGCCCCGTTTGTCTCGATACGACGTCTCGCACACTTCGTCGCTCTGGAAAAACAGCACCTGCGCAATGCCTTCGTTCGCGTAGATTTTTGCCGGCAGGGGCGTGGTGTTGGAAATCTCCAGGGTTGCGGTCCCCTCCCACTCCGGTTCAAACGGGGTCACGTTGACGATGATGCCGCACCGAGCGTAGGTCGACTTGCCCAGACACAGGGTCATCACATCACGGGGGATTCGGAAATATTCGACCGTCCGAGCCAGCGCGAACGAATTCGGCGGCACGATACACACATTGGACTGCAGATCGACGAACGACCGCGGATCGAATGACTTCGGGTCGATGACGGTCGTATTGATGTTGGTGAAGACCTTGAACTCGTCGGCGACGCGGATGTCGTAGCCGTACGACGATAATCCGAAGGACACCACATCGGTCCGCACCTGACTCTCGACGAACGGCTCGATCATGCCTCTCTGAGCCATCTCTTTGATCCACCGATCGGACTTGATACTCATGATTCAGACTGCCGCCTCGGCCTCGGCGCCCGACTAGACGAACTCGAGGCCGCGAAAGAAATAGTTCAATTCGAACGCCGCTGTCTCGGGCGCGTCCGACCCGTGCGTGGCGTTGCGCTGGATCGAAGTGCCAAAGTCGTGTCGCAACGTTCCTTGGTCCGCCTTGGCCGGGTCCGTCGCCCCCATGAGCACTCGCCACTTGCCGATGGCTCCCGGCGCGGTCAGGGCAAGCACCACCACCGGCCCGGACGACATGAACGTCGTCAAATCGTCGAAGAACGGGCGTTCCTGATGCACGGCATAAAAGCCTTTCGCGTCCCCTTTCGACAACCGGACCAGCCGCATCGCGGCAACCGTAAATCCAGCCGCTTCGAGACGGTGCAGAATGGCTCCACTGTGTCCGGCCGCGACGGCGTCCGGCTTGATGATTGCGAACGTGCGTTCCATGGCTCTTCGTCGACTCCTGTCCTACATGTCTATCACGGCCCACGGACCCTGCAACGTGCTGCCCCCGGCCTGAAGGCCCAACGGGGACCAGTGCGCGTCCAGCGCTCAACCCAGCCGTGCGGCTGAATTGGTGGTTCGGTGAAGCGAACTAATGCCCTGCCACCATGATTCGCAACATACGTCGGTAGCGCGGCGCGCGCCTGACTGCGTTGTTCCGCAGTCACAAATATCCAAGTTATTCCCTTGGCACGCCTTTTCAGCCGCGCGCCGCGCTACCGACGTATGTTGCGAATCACGGTGGCAGGACACTAGCGAAGATCGTCCATGATCTCGTCGAGCACTGACTGGGGCGGGCGCACTCGACGCTCCGGCAACGTGGCCAGCGGCTCGTCCACGAGATTCAGCGACGTCAGGAAGTCGTCGGCCATCGGATCGACGTAGATCAATCCGGTCGCGAACTCCCCGCGGGCATGCGTCTCGTGCAACGCCCGCAATGCCTGTATCTTATCTGTCGGGTTGTAGCTCTCGTCCAGCTTACGGAGGTAGAGCCGCGACCCGTCGTGCATGGTCACTTCCTGGGTGGTCCCCGGTTCGTACTCGACCGTGATGTCCTCGAAGAACGGCACGAAGTCCAGTTCCTCCAGCGGGTCGTCGTGGGACTTCACGTAGGCGTAGCTTTTTGTCGATCCCTCGTGGTCATTGAACGTCACGCAGGGGGACAGCACGTCCACCATCGCGGTGCCTCGATGACTGAGCGCCGCCTTCAGAACGGCGGTCAGTTGCTTTTTGTCCCCGGAGAACGACCTCGCCACGAACGTGGCGCCCAACTGGATCGCCAGCGCACACGTGTCGATGGGCGGAAGATCGTTGACGACCCCGGTCTTGAGCGCAGACCCGACGTCGGCCGTCGGCGAAAACTGGCCTTTGGTCAGACCGTAGCAGCCGTTATCCTCGATGATGTAGACAATCGGCAGGTTTCTACGCATAAGGTGTACGAATTGGCCGATCCCAATAGCTCCCGTGTCACCGTCTCCGCTCACGCCGATGGCCACGAGATTCTTGTTGGCAAGCAGCGCGCCGGTGCCAATGGACGGCATGCGGCCGTGCACGGTGTTGAAACCGTGAGACGACCCGAGAAAATACGCAGGGCTTTTGCTGGAGCACCCGATACCCGAGAGTTTCACCACCTGCGTCGGGTCGACCCCCATCGCAAAGCAGGCGTCGATGATGCGCTCCGAGATGGCGTTGTGCCCGCAGCCGGCGCAGAGGGTGGTCTTGCCGCCACGATAGACCGGCAACTCGAGCCCGATTCGGTTGAGTTTGATTTTCTTGGGAGGCGGTGTCGCTGTAGCCACGATACATCCTTCGTCGTGCGTGCGGCGCGGTGTGATTATGGTTCAGAACGGGGACGGCCTACTCGCCCCCAACCCCGGCGTTGTGAGGCAACGGCCCGTCGGCCTCCGAGTGCTCCACCCTGTAGCCCTCCTGGATGAGCACATCCTCGGTGATGCTCCGCGCGTCGATCGGCAGGCCGGCGTAGTGCAGGACGCTGCGAAGGCGGCCGGCCAACTCCGCCCGAAGGTCAAGTCGCATCAGCGTCGACATCTGCGCGTCCCGATTCTGTTCGACGACATAGACACGATCGTGACGCTCGATGAACGACGCAAGCGCTGAACGAAACGGATACGCGCGCAACCGGTAATACGACGTCTGCAGATCCGCCTCGGCCGCGAGTTGGTCGCGGCTCTCGATGATGGCCCAGTGCGTGGTGCCGTAGGCGATGATGCCGATACGCGCCTTGCGATTGATCTCGACGATCGGCGCCGGCATCCAATTACGCGCCGTTTCAAATTTTCGCGTCAGGCGGTCGACGTTTTTCTGGTAGTCGTCGGCCCGCTCGCTATATTGCCCCCACTCGTTGTGCCCGGACCCCCGGCAGAAGTAGGCCGGCATGTCCGTCCCCGGGATCGAGCGGTAGGGAATACCGTCGCCGTCGACGTCCCGATAGCGGCCAAAGCGACCGATCCGATCCAACGTCTCCTTGTCCAAGACCTTGCCGCGATCGATCGGCTTCGTCGGATACTCGAATGTCGGCGACATCCACGTGTTCATACCGAGATCAAGATCGCTCATGACGAACACCGGCGTCTGAAAACGCTCGGCCAGGTCGAAGGCGTTGATCGCCATCGAGTAGCACTCTTCGGGCGAGCAGGGGAACAGCAACGGGTGTCGGCTGTCGCCGTGTGACAAGAATGCGGTCGACAGCACGTCTCCCTGCGCGGTGCGCGTGGGCAGACCGGTCGACGGCCCCACCCGCTGGATGTCGAAGATCACGGCCGGCACTTCGGCGTAGTACCCCAACCCCGCGAATTCCCCCATCAGCGAGACGCCAGGACCTGAGGTCGCCGTCATGGATCGTGCGCCGGCCCAACCACTGCCGATGGCCATCCCGAGCGCCGCGATCTCGTCCTCGGCTTGGACGACCGCAAATGTCGCCTTCCCGGTTTCCTCGTCCACCCGGTACTTACGCAGATAGCTGATGAGCGTCTCGCACAGCGACGACGACGGCGTGATCGGATACCAGGTGACCACCGTCACCCCCGCCATCAGGCAGCCCATGGCGGCCGCCGCATTGCCATCGACCAGGATCCGACCGCCGGTCCCATCCATCGGTTCGATACCATAGGGGTCGCGCTTCTCCAGGTGCTGCTCCGCAAACGCGAACCCCACGTCGAGCGCTTCGCGATTGATCGACACGACCTTCGGCTTCGAGCCGAACTGCCGGCGGAGCGCCACCTCCATCTGCTCGAGTTGCACGCCGAGCAGTTGCGAGAGCACCCCGTCATAGATCATGTTGCGCACGCGCCGGCGGAGCTTGACATCGCGAGACACCTGGCCCAACAGGGAATCGAACGGCACCGGATAGAACACCAGGTCGTCACGCAACGCATCCAATTTCAGTGGTTCGTCGTAGACCACCGCGGCGCCACGCTTGAGATTCAGCACGTCCTCCCGCGCTGTCTCTGGATTCAGCGCGACCAGAAAGTCGATCTCCGCCTTCCGCGCGATGTAGCCGCGCTTGTTGGCGCGAATGGTGAACCAAGTCGGCAGCCCCGCAATGTTGGAGGGGAACATGTTCTTCCCCGACACCGGCACACCCATCTGGAAAATCGACCGTAGCAGCACGAGGTTGGCGGTCTGGCTGCCAGAACCATTGACAGTGGCGACTTGGATGCTGAAATCGTTGATGACCGGCGTGGTGGACGCTACGGCTGGACGCTCAGCGACGGCTGCGTCGGACGGGGGCATGCAGATCCTCGATACGAGAGGGCTAGGTCAGATGTCCGCCAGAGACGGCCACGTATGTCGGCGAAAGAGACCGGCAAACTGGGGCATTGTAGCACTACCTGTTGTGTTTCTGGGAACGGACGATACAAGAAAATGTGGGTGGCATCGTTTTCGGTCACACGCCAGAGTGGGTCCCGGCGGCGACGCCCCCACCGTCTTCCGGCCTCAGCCGTTCCGCCACCGCGGCGCCGATCTCGGACGGGCTGTTGACGACCGTCACGCCGGCTGCGGACAACGCCGCCATCTTCTCGGCCGCGGTCCCTTTGCCGCCGGAGATGATCGCCCCCGCGTGCCCCATGCGCCGACCGGGCGGGGCGGTTTGACCGGCGATGAATCCGACGACCGGCTTCCGCACGGTGGCACGGATAAACGCCGCCGCGTCCTCTTCCGCAGTCCCACCGATTTCACCGATGAGCACGACCGCGTCCGTTTCGTCATCAGCTTCGAACAACTCAAGCGTATCGATGAAGCTGGTTCCGATGAGCGGGTCGCCGCCGATGCCGAGACAGGTCGTCTGCCCGAGACCAAGCCGCGTCAGTTGGTGGATCGCTTCGTAGGTCAACGTGCCGCTCTTTGACACGATGCCCACCCGCCCCTCGCGGCAAATGTGGCCTGGGATGATACCGGCCTTGGCCCGCCCAGGTGAGATGAGCCCGGGACAATTCGGACCGATCAGCCGGCTCGTGCGACCATCGAGAAACGCCAGCGCCCGCATCATGTCCAGCGTAGGAATGCCCTCGGTAATGCAAACGATCAGGGCCACTCCAGCATCCGCCGCCTCCATGACGGCGTCGGCGGCCACGCTCGGCGGCACGAACAGGACCGACGCGTCGGCCCCGGTCGCTCGGACCGCGGACTCCACGGTGTTAAAGACGGGGAACCCGTCGTGCGTGGTACCGCCCTTGCCTGGCGTGACCCCACCAACGACCGTCGTGCCGTAGTCTGCCGCCTGCCGTGCGTGGAACGTCCCTTCGCGCCCCGTCAGCCCCTGAACCAGCAACCGCGTACGCGCGTCGATCAGAATCGCCATCTAGTCTCGTGTGTCCTTACTGAGCCCCCGCCGCGAGTCCGACGACCACGTCGGCCGCCTCGCCCATGCCGTCGGCGGTCGAAAAATTCAACTCACTCTCCTTGAGCATCCGCTTCCCTTCGTCGACATTGGTGCCCTCCATCCGGATCACCACCGGCACGTCGACGCCCAATTCCGTGACGGCCGCGATGACCCCTTCGGCCAGAATGTCGCACCGGAGGATGCCTCCGAAGATATTGACAAGGACAGCCTTCACCTTGGTATCGGACAACAGAATCTCGAACGCTGACTTGATCTGCTCCGCGCTCGCCCCGCCCCCCACGTCGAGAAAATTCGCGGGCTCGCCACCGGCCAGCTTGATGATGTCCATAGTGGCCATCGCCAACCCGGCCCCATTGACCATGCAGCCGATGGTGCCATCGAGGCGGATGTAGTTCAGCTCATGCTTCGACGCTTCGACCTCAAGCGGCTCTTCTTCCGCCAGATCGCGCAGGTCGACCAGATCGATATGGCGGAACGACGCGTTGTCGTCCAGCGTCACCTTGGCGTCGAGCGCCAGCACGTCTCCAGCCCCGGTTACGACGAGCGGGTTGATCTCGATCATCGACGCATCGACGGCCAGAAATGCCGCGTACACACGCTGCATCAGCAACGCCGCCTTGCGAGCGGAGACCCCAGTCAAGCCGATCGCCTCGACCAGGCCCCGCGCCTGGAAGGCCGCCAGGCCGAGACCCGGATCGATGTGCACCTTGTGAATGAGTTCCGGTGTGTCGGCCGCCACCTGCTCGATGTCCATTCCGCCGGCGGCGCTCGCCATGAACAGGGGCTTCTGCTCCGCCCGATCGACGAGGAGCCCCAGATAGAGCTCCGTCGCGATGTCCAACCCCTCTTCGACCAGTACGCGGGACACGACGCGGCCGGCGGGACCAGTCTGCGCGGTCACCAGCGTCATCCCGATCATCTCGCCTGTGATGCGCGCTGCGGTCGCCGGGTCGTCGGCCAACTTGACCCCTCCGCCTTTCCCGCGACCACCGGCGTGGATCTGCGCCTTGACGACGACCCGGTCCGCCCCCAGGCGCTCCGCGGCCTCGGCCGCCTCTTCGGCCGAAAAGACCGGCTCGCCGCGTGGCGTGGCCACCCCGTAGCGGGTCAACAGCGCCTTCGCCTGATACTCGTGAATTTTCACTGTCTTCCCTCAGACGGGGCTTTGCCCCGAACCCCACGCGGCCACTCCGCAGAGCCCCCGAGTGCCCCACTCCCGCGGCCGCGGGCCGCGCATTGTCGCGCGACGGCGCCTGGTCAGACCCCTAGAATCCCGACCAGCTCGGTCACCGCGGCCGCCGACTTGTCGAGCGCCGACTGCTCATCGGGTTCCAGCGTGACTTCGATGACCTGTTCGGCACCGCCGGCCCCCAACTTGACCGGCACGCCGACGAACAGATCCTTGATGCCATATTCGCCCTGGAGAAACACCGCACACGGCAGAATCTTCTTCTTGTCCTTCAGGATCGCCGCCACCATCTCGACCACGGCTGACCCAGGCGCGTAGAACGCGCTCCCGGTGCCGAGCAGCTTGACGATCTCTGCCCCGCCGTTCGCCGTCCGGGTCACAATCGCGTCGATCGTAGCCGCATCGAGCAGCTGGGTGATCGGGATGCCGGCCACCGTCGAAAACCGCGGCAGTGGGACCATCGTGTCGCCATGCCCGCCAAGCACGAAGGCATGGGTGTTTTCGACCGACACATTCAGGGCCTCGGCGATGAACGACCGCATCCTGGCCGAGTCAAGGACCCCGGCCATCCCTACCACACGATCACGCGGAAACCCGGACTCGCGATACACGACCTGACACATCGCGTCCAGCGGGTTCGTGACCGGGATGATGATGCAATCGGGCGAATGCTTCACCACCTCGGTCGTCACCGCTTTGATAATGCTGGCGTTCTTGTGCAACAGGTCGTCGCGGCTCATCCCCGGCTTGCGCGCGAGGCCCGCCGTGATCACCACGATGTCGGATCCGGCGGTGTCGGCATAGTCGTTCGTGCCGAGCACGCGCGAGTCGGATCCTTCGATCGGACAGGCCTCGAGCATGTCGAGGCCCTTCCCCTGTGGCACGCCGTCCAGAATATCCAGCACCACGACATCCGCCAGTTCCTTGTCAGCGAGGCTGCGTGCCGCCGTGGCGCCGACGTTGCCGGAACCGATGACGCTAACTTTTCGATCCATGACTCGTGCGTACTCCTTTCGCGCTCCGTAAGTTGCCCTCGGTCGAACCGATGGCGGCAGGAAGATCCTGCTGGGCAGATCTGCCCCCAGGCGACACTGTTGAAAACCGTCTGCCGGCGCCGTGCCATCGACACCGCGAACGCCCTCGTCAGCGGGACGTGCGCGTTTTAGGGCACGCCCCCGTGGCCGAAGCCAAGATCTTCACAGAAACTGTGGAAAACCTTGTGGAAAAACCGACCCCGAGTAGCCGGCGAGCCGCGTCAACCGGGGACTTCTAGCGAATTGCACCATCGTGGTGCGAGAACGGGTCGTGACCGAGCCCCGTAAACGGTGGCCATTATACTGTACGGGTAGCAGGGTCCCCGGGCGGGCATCCCTCCCCTGAGCGGACACATCGCGCGCCTCGGGTCACCGCGAGTGCCCTGTCTCAAGAATGGCTTTACACTTCCCGGGCGGGGCGTCCAGCCTGCCGGCGTTGCTCCTCATTTTGCTGGGTCAGACAGGCGCCGCGCCAGGGAAGTCTAAAGCCATTCGTGAAACACACCACTAGGAACCGAGTTACCCATGAAAATCGTGATCGCCGACCCTCTCCCGATATCCGCCGCCGACCTGCTCTCGACCGAGGGATGGACCGTCGATGCGGAAACCGGTCGTTCGCCGGAGACACTCGCGCTCGCGCTGGCTGACGCCGACGCACTCATTGTCAGAAGCGCGACCCGCGTCGACGCGGATCTGCTCGCGAAGGCACCCGCGCTGAAGGTCGTCGGTCGAGCCGGGACTGGGGTCGACAACGTCGATCTGGACGCGGCCAGCCAGCGCGGCATCCTGGTCGTGAACGCCCCGGGCGCCAACAGCATCAGCGTGGCCGAGCATACGTTCGCGCTCCTGTTGTCCTCGGCCCGTGCCATCGCGGCGGCCGACGCCCACATGAAAGCGGGTCGCTGGGAGAAGAAGCGGCTCACCGGGACCGAGTTGCACGGCAAGGTGCTGGGCGTGGTCGGTCTCGGCCGCATCGGCCGCGAAGTCGTCCACCGTGGACACGCGTTCGGAATGCTCGCGGTCGCTCACGACCCGTTCATCGCGAGCCAGGTAGCTGCGGATCTGAACGTCGAGTTGCTCGAGCTCGATGACCTGTGCGCGAAGGCTGACTTCATCACTCTCCATCTACCCTCTACCGGTGACCGTCCCCTGTTCGACGCCGACCGGTTGGCGCGGTGTAAACCGACCGCACGTATCATCAACACGGCGCGCGGCACGCTCATCGATGAATCTGCGCTGGCCGACGCCATTGCGCACGGGGCCCTCGGCGGGGCGGGGCTGGATGTATTTGAGACAGAGCCGCCGACGGACAGCTCTGTAACCGGATTGCCGCAGGTCGTAGCGACCCCACATATCGCTGGCTCGACCCGCGAGGCCCAGGAACTGGTCGGCATGGAGACGGCAACCTGCGTCCGCGATTATCTGAAGGGCGGGGTTGTGCGCAACGCGGTCAACTACCCCTCGCTGGCACCGGACGAACTGACACGACTCCAGCCCTACACGATGCTCGCGCGTCGACTCGGCGCCTTCCTCGGTCAAGTGGCGACGGCCAGAACCGAGACCATCGCCATCAGGTACTACGGCGAGCTGGCGGACGGGAACAACGAGATGCTGGTCGGGGCCACCCTCGTCGGCTTCTTCAACACGGTCTTGTCGGCGAACGTCACACCTATCAACGCCCGCGGTCTCGCCAAGGAACGCGGGGTCGAGGTCATCGAGTCGAGGAGCTCTCGCCCGCGCAACTTCACCAACCTGATCTCGGTGAAGCTACACACGAGCGACGGCGAACGGTGGGCTGAGGGCGCCGTGTTCGAGCAGGCCGGACCACGGCTGGTACTGTTTGACGGCGTCACCGTCGAGGCGCCGCTTGACGGAACCCTCGTCGTCATCCGCAACAACAATCAGCCCGGCGTCATCGGCGAGGTCGGGACAGTGCTCGGCCGCCACCAGATCAATATCGCGACCTTCGCGCTGGGACACGGCCCGACGGGAGCAGTGGCCGTCGTCAAGATCGACGGGTCAGACGGATCCGGACAGCCGGTCACGGACGACGTCCTTGGCGAGATCAGAGCCGTGGAGGCCGTGCAACAGGCTGCGGTGGTAACGCTGTAAGACGTGGCGCCAGCAGCCCGTGGCAAAAGTCGCGCGTTGCACCGAGACCGGCAGTGGACCGGCCGAACAAGGCGAGAAGAGGGAAAATACCGGCAGTCCTTGACCGATGAACAACGCTGATGAGCTAGATTCAGCGTCGGTCGAATGCAGCGGAATTTCTGCCACGGGCTCCTAGGGAAGCGCGAGCTGCAAGGCCTCTCGGGTCTCCAGATCGAGGAGCCTGGCGGCGGCGGCGGTCACCTCGCGCACCTGATACCGACCCATGACCTCGTCTCCGACCCGCGACAAGAACACACGACCGTCAGCCGACAAAATCGCCGTATGGACATGCCCGGTCGGCGTGCGCTCGGCGCCGACACCTACGAGCGTGATGGGCGGCGTGTCGGCAACCGCCCAGCCCACCACCGCCGACGCCATCTGATCAGCCCCGGGCTGTAGCACGTGACCGCCCGACGCCTGGTTTGACAACACCTGACTCCGCGGACGCCGCGCCAGGGTGAACGGATTGCGGACGGGTGACGTGGGACGAGGGGCGGCCTCCAGCCTGGCCGCCAGGCCCGCCACTTCACGCTCCAGATCGAGACGGAGCTGGGGCTCGCCCACCAGCGGCGGAGCCGCCGACGGAGGGCTGGCCTGCAGTTCGTCGGGCGCTCTCGGCGCGGTTCCGGCGGCCGACGACAGCCACGCCCCCATCAACGCCGCGCCCAACGCCAGGAGTGCTACGCGCGAATTGGTCATACGGTATCCGTCCGGTGATTTTACCACGTCTAGCGTCTCCGACGCATCCGCGTGCCGGGACGTTGCAACCGTGGTCACGACCCATCGACAGAGCGTCCATCGTCGGGGGTGTCGAACCGTAAAGCACCGTGACGTATTGTGTTAGGATTCACCGTGCACGCCGCGACTCGGCTCTCGGGTAGGTCCACCGAAGCAGCCACCCGAGTCGCCGCCGTCATCCCCGCGCGTTACGCATCAACCCGACTTCCCGGTAAGCCGCTGGCCGATATTGGCGGTCGACCGATGGTCGAACATGTATATCGTCGTGCCGCGTCGGCCTCCACTGTGGACTCGGTCATCGTCGCGACCGACGATGAGCGTGTGGCGCGCGCGGTGATGGATTTCGGCGGCGACGCGCGCATGACCCGCGGCGACCATCGGTGTGGCACGGATCGGGTGGCGGAAGTGGCCGACGGCCTCGACCACGACCTGATCGTCAACGTGCAGGCGGACGAACCCTTGATCGAACCCGCCATGATCGACGCGGCGGTGGCCGCCTGCGCGAACAATGCGGACGTGGTGATGTCCACCCTCCACTCTCCGATCCGCACCGCTGCCGACCTCCATGACCCCGATGTGGTGAAAATCGCCGTCGACCGCGACGGGTACGCGTTGTTTTTCTCACGGGCCCCCATCGGCCTCAGCCGCGCCGGCGAAGAGGCTCGGGGAGCGGCATCAGTCGCGAAACACATCGGGTTGTACGTCTACCGGCGCCCGTTTCTCCTGACCGTCAGTCGCCTGGAACCCACCCCGCTCGAGCGCGCCGAACAGCTGGAGCAGTTGCGGGTCCTGGAGCATGGCTACCGCATCATGACCGCCGTCACCCATCTCGACGCCATCGGTGTCGACACACCCGCTGACCTCGAACGCGTCCGCCGACTCGTCGCCGCCGGAGCCCATGTATGAGCGAACCGATTCTCAACACCCACGGTCGTCCCGTGAAGTTCATCTTCGTTACCGGCGGAGTCGTGTCCTCGCTCGGCAAGGGCCTCGCCGCGGCGTCGATCGGCTGCCTGCTGGAGGGCCACGGCTACACGGTGACATTACAAAAGCTCGACCCGTACGTGAATGTCGACCCGGGCACCATGAGCCCGTATCAGCACGGGGAGGTCTACGTCACCGATGACGGCGCGGAAACCGACCTCGACCTCGGCCACTACGAGCGTTTCACTAATGCGGTGACCTCGAAACTCCACAACTGGACCACCGGCAAGATCTATCTGTCCGTCATTCAGAAGGAACGGCGCGGCGACTACCTTGGCGGGACGGTCCAGGTCATTCCGCACATCACCAACGAAATCAAGGATTGCATCCGGGCGGTGGCCGCCGACGTCGACATCGTATTGGTGGAAATCGGCGGCACTGTTGGCGACATCGAGAGCCAGCCGTTTCTCGAGGCGATCCGCCAATTCCGACAGGACGTCGGACGCGCCCACACGCTGTATGTCCACCTCACGCTGGTCCCGTTCATCGGCGCCGCCGGTGAGTTGAAGACAAAGCCGACGCAACACAGCGTCCGTGACCTCCGCTCCATCGGGATTCAACCCGACATCCTGCTCTGCCGGACAGATCGCGTGCTGCCGGCTGAACTCCGCCGCAAGATCGCGCTCTTCTGCGACGTGGACGAGGACGCGGTGATCACCGCCAAGGATGTCTCCAGCATCTACGAAGTGCCGCTAGCGTTTGCCGATGAGGGGCTCGACGGCAATGTCCTCCGGCTGCTGCAGCTGCCGGACTCGACCCGCGCCCTGCCCGAGTGGCAGTCCCTCGTCGACCGTGTCAAGCACCCGACCGACCGCTTGGCGATCCACGTCGTCGGCAAATATGTCGGGTACGAAGACTCCTACAAGAGCCTGAACGAAGCGCTGTATCACGGCGGATTCCACCACCGTCTCGCGATCGATATCCAGTGGGTCGAAGCCGAAGCGCTGGAGACGGACGACGGTCTGCATCTCCTCGACGGCGCCGACGGCGTGCTGGTCCCCGGCGGTTTCGGTGATCGCGGGAGTCGAGGCATGATGCGCGCGGCACAAATCGCGCGCGAACGGCAGATCCCTTACTTCGGGATTTGCTACGGGTTCCAGTGGGCGGCCGTCGAGTACGCGCGCAACGTCTGCGGGATCGAGGGGGCCGACTCGACCGAGTGCAACCCGGACGCCCCAGACAAAGTGATCTACAAACTTCGGGATCTGCTCGGCGTCGATGACCTCGGCGGTACGATGCGTCTCGGACAGTATCCGTGTCGGTTCACACCCGGCTCGATAGCGCGAGGCATCTACGGCTGCGACGAAGTACAGGAACGGCACCGGCACCGATACGAATTCAACCGAGCCTATGAGGCGACACTGGCCGAACACGGCCTGGTCATCGCCGGCCAGTCACCGGACGGCCGGTTCGTCGAAACCATCGAGTTGCCCGAACACCCCTGGTTCGTCGCCGTGCAGTTTCACCCCGAGTTCCGTTCCAAACCGCTCAGCCCCCACCCGCTGTTCGCCGACTTCGTGCGGGCCAGTTACGCGCACAACGCAGAGACCCGTGCGCAGGCCACCTCAGCCGTTTCCTAGAGCAGCGTCTGCGTCATTGCCGCCCCGTCGTGGGGGCGGCCGATGCCGCCCGCCCCCACGACGGGGCGCGTGTCTCTATAATGAGCAGATGCCTACCGTGCGTGTCGGCGACCTGCGGATCGGCGACGAGTCGCCACTGGTGCTGATCGGCGGTCCGTGCGTCATCGAGAACGAAACCCACGCGCTGTCGATGGGCGGCGCCATCGCGACGGTGGCCAGACGACTCGGGGTTCCCTATATCTTCAAGGCGTCGTTCGACAAGGCCAACCGCACGTCCATCCATTCGTTTCGCGGACCCGGAATCGAGGACGGACTGGCAACGCTGGCTCGCGTCAAGGAGGCTCACGGAGTCCCCATCTTGACCGATGTCCACGACTCGGGGCAGGTCTCCGCGGTGGCGGAGGTGGCCGATGTGCTCCAGATCCCCGCGTTCCTGTCCCGCCAGACTGACTTGATCGTGGCGGCGGCTGAGTCGGGCCGGGTCGTCAACATTAAGAAAGGGCAATTCATGGCCCCGGGCGACATGCGACACGCGTTGGCCAAAGTGACGGCCTGCGGCAACGACCAGGCTCTGCTCACCGAGCGAGGCGTCAGTTTCGGATATCACAATCTGGTGGTCGACATGCGCACGTTTCCCCAGCTCCGCGCGCTGGGAGCCCCGGTCGTCTTCGATGTAACGCACAGCCTGCAGCTCCCTGGTGCCGGCGACGGCGTGACGGCGGGCCAGGCCGAATACATCGAGCCGCTCGCGGCGGCTGGGGTGGCGGCGGGCGTGGATGGGGTGTTTCTCGAAATCCACGATGACCCGATCCACGCCAAGAGCGACGGCCAAAATGCGCTCCCGCTCGACCGCCTCGAAGCGCTGTTGACGCGTCTCCTGCGGATCGAAGCCGCCGCGCACGAATGACCGCTATGCCCGACACTGACGCGTCCACAACCGCCGCCGTTGACCTGCGGCTCGCCCGGCGTGTGCTGGAGATCGAGGCCGCAGCCATCACGGCGCTGCTCGATCGGATCGACCAGCGATTCGTGGATGCCGTCACCACGCTCGACGCCTGCGCCGGACGGGTCATCGTCACCGGCATGGGAAAATCGGGCATCATCAGTCGAAAAATCGCCGCCACGCTGTCAAGCACCGGCACCCCGGCGTTTTTCCTGCACCCGGCCGAAGCGGTGCACGGCGATCTGGGGGTGATCCAAGCGGATGATGTCGTGGTCGCCTTGTCCCATACTGGCGAAACTACCGAGATTCTCGGGCTTCTTGAGACGATCAAACGTGTCGGTGCGCGGGTCATCTGCCTGACCGGCGCCCCTGACTCCACCCTGGCGCAGGCGGCCGACGTGGCCCTGGACTGCCAGGTTCGGAACGAGGCCTGCCCCATGAATCTGGTACCCACCGCCAGCACCACCGCCGCGTTGGCGCTGGGCGACGCGCTCGCGATGACCCTGCTGGTAAAGAAGGGCTTTTGCGAGGACGACTTCGCGGGTCTGCATCCAGGCGGAGGCCTGGGCAAACGGTTGTTGCGGGTTGACCGGCTGATGCAGACGGGGGAGGGCCTCCCGACCGTCCTTCCCGAGACGCCGATGACCACGGTGCTTCGCGAGATAACAGACAAACGGCTGGGCATGACCTGCGTGGCGACAGCGGACGGTCGACTCGCCGGTGTGATCACCGACGGCGATCTACGGCGGCGACTGGCGCGCGAGGACGGCATTCGCGACAGCACGGCCGGCGAAGTCATGAGCACGACGCCGCACACCATCGGCCCGTCCGCCTTGGCGGCCCAGGCGCTACAGCTCATGGAGGCGCACCGGATCACCTCGCTGGCGGTGGTTGACGATCGCGAGCGGTTGCTCGGCGTCCTGCATCTCCACGACCTCTGGCGGACCGAGCTCTTCTGATGGTCGGGTCACTGGTCCTGCTCGCGGTATTGCTGGCGCTCCTCACCGGCCTGGCCGCCGGCAAAGCGTGGGAGCGCTACAAGTTGCGTGAGGGTCGCTGGATCGACCGGCGTAAGGCGCGAGAATCACCACACTACATTCTTGGTCTCAACTTCCTCGTGTCGAATCAGCTCGATCTCGCCATCGAGGAGTTGACCATCGCGGCCGGCATCGATGCCGACGCCTTGGAGATCCACCTCATTCTGGGCAATCTGTATCGGGAAAAGGGACAGGTCACGCGGGCGATCCAGATGCATCAGCAGCTGCTCCGACGGCCCAAGCTCACCAAACTCGAACACGCGTATATCCAGCTCTGCCTCGCCCTCGACTTCAGACGGGGTGGGTTCGTCGACCGCGCGCTTGAAGCGTTCACCGAGGTGCTGCGATTCGACGCGGACAACACCTACGCCCTGCTGAACCTCGAGAAGCTGCACGAAGAACAGCATCAATGGGAAGAGGCGTATGCCATCCGTCGGCGGCTGGCGGGCCTGGCCGACCCCGGTCAGGAGCAGAAGCATCAGGCGATCCTGGCGTTCCTCGAAACCCAGCTGGGTCAGCAGTCTCTCCAACGGGGGGAACGTGCCGCCGCCGTCTCTCGGTTCGAGTCAGCCGTCGACCTCGACGCCCGGGCGGTACCAGCCTATGTCAGCCTAGGCGACGTGCGACGGCAGGAGGGCCGGGTCGACGAGGCGCTCTCGACGTGGGAGCGTCTGATCGCGATTGCCCCCGAGCGGGCGTATCTGGTGTTCGACCGGGTCGAGGCGGTGAGCCGCGAACAGGGCGATGCCGAGCGTTTCCCCACCTTGTGCCGCCGGCTCATTGCGGCGAATCCTGTCGACTGGCGCGCCCGTCTGGCCCTCGGCCGTCATCTGGCCAGGGAGCGACGCCCGTCCGAGGCGCTGGACCTCCTGTTCGACTCGCTCGTCCACAACCCTCACGCGATGGAGATCCATCAAGTGGTCTGGCGGACACTGGCCGCCGTGACTTTCGATGCCGCTCGGGTGCGACGCTACATGGAGCTGACTCGCGAAGCGGTCTTCTATCTGGACCCGCACGTGTGCCTGAGATGCCGGTACCGCAGCACGGAGCTCCTGTGGCAGTGCCCCCAATGCCACGAGTGGAACACGTTCGTCGAGGAGCGCATCGCGGCGGCCGAGGAGGGCGAGGACGACGACGCCTGATCACACACCAGTCGGCCGAGTCGTGCTGACCGGGGGCATCGCCACCGGCAAGAGTTACGTGCTCACCCGGTTCGCCGCGTTCGGGGTACCGACCCTCGACGCCGACGACCTGGCCCACGACGCCCAAGCGCCGGGGGGACCGGCCTGGCAGGCGATTCGAGATGACTTCGGGGCCGAGATGTTCGATGAACGTGGGTATCTCGACCGCCCGAAACTGGGCGCGCTGGTGTTCGCTGACGCGCAGGCGCTCGCCACCCTCAATCGCCTGGTCCACCCCCACGTCCGGGCCGCGGTCACCGCGTGGTTCGCGAACCTGGCGCCCGACACCTCGTTCGGCCTCGTGGCCATTCCGCTGTTCTACGAGGCGCCGCGGACGGACGTGTTCGACCACGTCATCGTCACCGCCTGTCAACCGGGCCGACAAATATCCCGGGTCGTCGCGCGGGGCCTTTCCGAGCCGCAGGCTCAACTCCGCATCGATGCGCAGCTGCCCACGGCGGCGAAGGTGCAACGGGCGGACCATGTCATCTGGACGGACGACACGCACGCGGACACCGACCGTCAGGTCGAGGAACTGTGTCACGCGCTGTCCCGCGTGACCTCGTGGGCGGCGCCCCGCGGACAGAGAATCACCTAGCAGATGCAGTGGGGTTCGGGGCGCAGCCCCGTCTAGGTGCTAGAGGGCGTGTCTCAATTCTGCGGCGCGGATCGTGTTCGAGAGCAGCATCGTGATCGTCAGGGGACCCACCCCGCCCGGTACCGGCGTCAGGGCACCGGCGACCTCCGCCACTTCAGGATGCACGTCACCGACCACGGTATGCCCGCGCCGCGCGAGCACCTCGAGTCGCGGCGACTCGGGGCCAAACAACGCGATCACCTCATCGCGATCACGAAGCCAGGTCGTGCCCACATCGATCACCGTGGCACCCGGCTTGACGAAATCACGGGTAACGAATCCGGGCCGGCCGATCGCCGCCACGAGGATGTCGGCGGTCGACGCCACGGCCGCCAAGTTGACGGTGCGCGAATGACACACGGTGACGGTGGCGTGCCGGTGGAGGAGGAGCAGCGCCATCGGTTTGCCAACGATGTCGCTACGCCCGATCACGACCGCCCGTTGGCCCTCGATCGGGATACCGACGCGGTCCAGCATCTCGATAATGCCAGTCGGCGTACCCGACACGATTCCCGGTCGATTCTGGACGAGCCGTCCGGCATTGATCGGGGTAAATCCGTCGACGTCCTTGTCGGGATGAATCGCGACGAACACCCGTTGTTCGGCGTCGCTCCCCATCCCGGACGGAAGCGGCGACTGCACGAGAATGCCGTCAATCGCCTCGGTCTGGTTGAAGCGCTCCACGATCCCCAGCACCGCGTCGATGCCCGCCTCGTCAGACACCCGCTCGAGCACCGCGTGCACACCGAGTTCCGCGCACGCTTTCATCTTGTTGCGCACGTAGGTCTCGGAGCCCCCGTCGTGGCCCGCCAACACGATCCCGACTCCAGGCGGCCGCCCCGCCGACGCGGTGAAAGCCTGAATTCTGGGAGGAAGTGACGCTCGAATCGCCGCCCCCACGCTCTTGCCGTCGAGCCGTTTTGCCACCGTCGCCTCAGCCGTCATCCCGTCCCCGTCTCTCCAAGTCAGGTCCCAACCATGCGCGATCTTATCAGGCGAACCGGCCGTCCGGGTAACGCGCGATTCCTTGAGTTCTGCTGTACACTTCCCGGCGCACCGAGGACGAACGGATGGCAACCACCGCTCAGCGAGGCACTTGGGGCTCGAAGGCCGGATTCATCCTGGCTGCCGCTGGGTCGGCCGTCGGCCTTGGCAATATCTGGGGGTTTCCGACCCAGGTCGGGCAAGGTGGCGGCGCCGTGTTCGTGCTCATCTACCTGACCTGCGTCCTCTTCATCTGCCTCCCGATCATGCTCGCTGAGCTGGTGCTCGGACGACGGGCGCAGCTCGATCCGGTCGGGTCCTTCAGTCTCATCCGACCGGGCTCCAATTGGTGGTTGGTCGGTGCGCTGGGCGTGCTCGCGGGGGCCGGCATCCTCTCCTTCTACTCGGTGATTGCCGGGTGGTCAATCGCCTACATCTGGTTCACCGCGAGCGGCGCCGTAACCGGAGACGCCGACGCCGTCGGAGTATTCTTCGGCAACTTCACAGCCAACGGCCCGCTCAGTGTCGGGCTGACGCTGGTGATCCTGACCGCGACCGCCGCGGTCCTAGTCGGCGGCGTCCAGTCGGGCATCGAGCGCGTCACGAAAGTGATGATGCCAGCGCTGATCGGGCTGCTGCTGATTCTGGCCATTCGGGCGGCGTCGCTGCCAGGCGCCGCGGAGGGCCTCGCCTACTATCTCAGACCCGACTTTTCACGTATTCTCGACCCGGCGGTCATCAACGCTGCCCTCGGCCAGGCGTTCTTCTCACTCAGCCTCGGCATGGGCGCCATGCTCACCTACGGCAGCTATCTCAGCAAACGTGAGAGCCTCGTCACCGCCGCCTGCTGGGTGGTCGCACTCGACACGGGAATGGCCCTGCTGGCGGGCTTCATCATCTTTCCGTCCGGGTTCTCCATCGAAGGCTTCGACCCCAGCGCCGGCGGCCCCGGACTCATCTTCGCGGTCCTCCCGCGTCTGTTCGCGACGCTCCCGGGCGGCCAACTCGTCGGCGCCGCGTTCTTCATCTTGCTCACCATGGCGGCGCTCACCTCAACGATCTCGCTGCTCGAAGTCCCGGTGGCGCACTTCATCGACGCGCACAAGTGGACGCGTCGGAAGGCCGTCCTCCTCGTGACGACCGGCGTCTTCCTGCTCGCCGTTCCCTCGGCGCTGGGCAACGGCGCCGTCGGGGTCCTCGGCAGTCTACCGGTCCTCGGGGTCGATTTTCTGACCATGATGGGGACGGTCTGGAATGACTTCGCCTTACCGATCGGCGGCCTGCTCACCGCGGTGTTCGTCGGCTGGGTGTGGCGCGTCGATCAGGCCATCGAGGAAATCGAGCTGCACGGTGTACGGTTTCCCGCACGTCGGTTGTGGAGCGTGCTGATCCGGTACGTGTGCCCGGTCGCGATCTCCGTCATCATCGTGTACACGTTCATGTCGTAGTAGCGTCGACGGACGGTCGTATCGAGGTGGACATCACAGACAGCCATGGACGTTATCGAACAGCTCATTCAAACGGTCAAGTTCTACGTCGACAGCTTCGGCATCCCTGTGGGCGAGCAGGTGGTCCCGCTGAAAGTGATCGCGCTCCTGGGGGCCGGCCTCTTTCTCACCGTTCGTCTCGGGTTCGTACAGTTCCGCCACCTGGCCCACGGGTTTGCGGTGGCCAGCGGGCGGTATGACGACCCCAACCAACCGGGGGATGTCTCTCATTTCCAGGCGCTGACCACCGCGTTGTCGGCCACGGTCGGCATCGGCAACATCGCGGGCGCCGCCTGGGCCATCCACTACGGCGGCCCAGGTGCGCTGTTCTGGATGTGGATGACGGCGCTGCTGGGTGCGGCGACCAAGTTTTCCGAAGTGACCCTGGCCCAGCGATACCGGGAAGTCACCGCCGAGACCCACAAGCACGAGGGCACGGTGGCCGGCGGCCCGATGTACTACATCGAACAGGGACTGGGGTCCGGTTGGCGGTGGATGGCGATCTTCTTTGCCATCGCGCTGGGATTCACCGCGTTCATCACCGGCAATGCGGTACAAGCCAACACGCTCGCCGACACCATGCAGTCGAACTTTGGCACACCGAACGTGGTGACCGGGCTGCTGGCCGCCGCGGTGGTGGCCGTCGTCATCCTCGGCGGCATCACCCGCATCGGGCGGGTCACCGCCGTCCTCGCTCCGCTCATGGCGGGCATCTACGTCCTCAGCGCGCTCCTGATCATTCTGATGAATATCGGGGAGGTGCTGCCCACCTTCGGCTTGATTATGCGGGAGGCGTTCAACCCGACGGCCGGTGTCGCGGGCACCGGAATCGGCATCCTGCTCGTGACGCTCAACTGGGGGGTCAATCGCGGGCTGTTCTCCAACGAAGCCGGGCAAGGCTCGGCCCCGATCGCGCACGCGGCGGCAAAAACAGACGAGCCAGTCTCAGAGGGTGTGGTCGGTCTGGTCGAGCCGTTCATCGACACGATCGTGATCGTGACGATGACCTGCCTGGTCCTGATCATCACCGGGGTCTACGACGATCGCGTCCCCTCGGAGATGACCCTGTCGGGCGGGGACCTCACCTACGTCGCGACCCGACCGGACGGGAGCCTCGTCGAGGGTGAACCACCAACGACCATCCCGGTCACCGATGGCCGGCAAACCCTCACCGACGGACAGACCGCCTTCGCCTGGCACGACTTGCCAGTCGAGCGCTTCTTCACGGATCTCGCGCAGACCCAGCCGTTCACCGGCGCCATTGAGCCGACGGCCGGTCTCGCCACCGGCGCCGACGGCACGACCTACGACCTGTTGTACGGTGATGCGCCCGAGGGCGGCGCCCCCCTGACGCAGCTTGGATTTCAGCGCGGACTGGCCCCACTCGGCGACTGGGGCGGCTTCATCGTAGTGCTGTCGGTGATTCTCTTCGCCATTTCCACCGCGATTTCGTGGAGCTACTACGGTGACCGGTGTGCCGCCTATCTGTTTGGCAAGAAGGCCGTGTTTCCCTATCGACTGGTGTATGTCGGTATGGTCTTTCTGGGCACCGTGATCGCGCCGGCCGCGGTCTGGGACCTTGGCGACATCGCTCTCACCCTCTGCATCCTGCCGAATCTGCTCGCCTTGGTGCTGCTGTCGACGAAGACCCGCAACCTGATGGACGACTACTTCGATCGCCAGGCGTGGCGGCGGCAGCCGCGAACGTAGCCGCCGGTCTTCAGACCGGACGGGCGGGTCTAAAGACCAGCGGCTACGAATGACGACTCGCCTCTAACCGAGCAGGTCGAGGTACTGGCGGACGCGAGCCGACGGGTCGTGGGTAACCAGTAGATCGGAGATAACAGCGACGGCGGCCGCCCCGACCTCCAACACCGCCGGGGCGGTAGCCAGGGTAATACCTCCAATCGCCACGACGGGCCGGTTCCCTGCCACGGACACCGTCCGGCGCACCGCCTCCAACCCAGTCGCAGGGTATCCCGTGTCTTTGGTCCGCGTGTCGAACACGGGACCCGTCGCCAGATAACTGGCAGGCTGACCAAGCGCCTGTCGCACCTGCGCGTCGTCATGGGTCGAGACGCCAATCACCGCGCGCTCACCCAGCAGACGACGCGCCTCGGGCACCGGCAGATCGTCCTGCCCCACATGCACGCCGTCGGTGCCGGCCAGTATGGCCAGGTCGCATCGGTCGTTCAGGATCACGCACGCGTCAACCGGTGCGGCTATCGACATGACCTCGTGACACCAGCCCAGCACGATCTTCGCGTCTACCTCCGGCGCCCTGAGCTGGAGAAGGCGAACCCCGGCCTCGAGGTAGACCCGGGACAATGCCACGGGGTCCCACCCGGCGCGGCCGGCCACCGCCGCGTCGACGATGGCGTAGAGACGAGACGGGAAGACCATCTGTGTCCGCGTGCCTCAGACCGGCCTAAGGAACCGTTCGAGGAACGACGTGGTGAACCGTCCGGCCAGGAAATCCGGGTCGCTCAGCACGCGGAGGTGAAGCGGGATCGTCGTCTCGATTCCTTCGACCACCATCATCTCGAGCGCCCGACGCATCCGCGCCGTCGCCTCGGCACGATCACGACCGTGCGTGATCACCTTGGCCACGAGCGCGTCGTAGTGTGGCCAGACCATACAGTCTGCGTGGGCGTAGCTGTCAACACGCACGCCGGGCCCGCCCGGAGCCGAGAAGGCTCGAATCATCCCGGGAGCGGGCCGACCCGTGTCAGAATGCTCGGCGTTCACACGGCATTCGATGGCATGCCCCGTCACCTGCACATCAGCCTGGCGAACGGACAGTCCGTCACCCGCCGCAACCCGGACCTGCTCTTTGACCAGATCGACACCGGTCACCATCTCCGTCACAGGATGCTCGACCTGGATTCTGGCGTTCGCCTCGATAAAATACGGCTCGCCGTCGCTGTCGACCAGAAACTCGAAGGTTCCCGCGTTCCGGTAGCCAATCTCCAGAGCGGCTTTGACCACCAAGTCGCCCAGCGTGCGGCGGGCCGTCTCGCTCAGACCCACCGCCGGCGCCTCCTCGAGCACCTTCTGATGGCGCCGTTGCAGCGTGCACTCGCGGTCGCCGAGCTGCACGGCCCGTGTCTCGTCCGCCAGCACCTGAAACTCGATGTGACGAGCGTCGTCGACATATCGCTCCAGGTAGAGACGCGGATCGCCGAATGCAGCCACCGCCTCGTGGCGCGCCACCCCCAGCGCGGGTGCGAGGTCGCGCGCGGTCCGAACCACCCGCAAGCCACGCCCCCCGCCCCCGGAGGTGGCCTTGATGAGCACGGGAAATCCGAGCGCCTCGGCCAGCCGCGCACCCTCACCCGGGTCGTCGAACGACTCCGTGCCGGGGACGACCTGCAGCCCGGCCGCCTGCATCACTCGCCGGGCGCGCGCCTTGTCTCCCAGCAGATGCAAGACCTGGGGTGGCGGCCCGATGAACACGACGCCGGCGGCCTGGCACGCTTCGGCCAGCGAGGCACTCTCGGACAAGAAACCGTACCCGGGATGGAGCGCGTCGGCGCCCGTGATCGCCGCCGCGGTCAAGATGGCCGGAATGCTGAGATAGCTCTGCTCACTCGCGGCGGGGCCAATGCAGACCGCTTCGTCGGCGAACCGTACCGCCAGACTGTCGGAGTCCGGCTGCGAATGGGCGACACATGTTCGGAGACCGAGTTCCCGACACGCGCACACGATCCGAAGGGCGATGTCGCCCCGGTTGGCGATCAGGACTTTCGTCAACATGCGAGACACGATCGTCGGCGCCCCCCCGGACCGGCGGCGGTCCCTACTCGACGGGCTGGCTCCGAATGGCGAACAGGCGGTCACCATACTGCACCGGCTGGCCGCTCTCGACGAAAATCTCCACGACCTCGCCGTCACACTCCGAGGTGATGTCGTTCATCAACTTCATCGCTTCGATGATGCACAACACATCACCGGTCTTGACCACATCACCAAGGGTGACGAACGGCGCCGCCTCCGGCGCACTGGCCCGATAGAACGTGCCCAGAATCGGCGCCTCCACCACCACCAGATCGAGGTCGACTGGGCCAGCCGCGAGCACCCGTGCCGGGGTGGCCCTCGGCGTGCCTCCGGCGGGTTCAGGCTTGCGGATACGAACCCGCTCGCCATCGCGCGCCAGCTCGAACTCCACGAGGCCATGCCGCTTCATCAATTCGAGAATCTGGTCGATTTCGTCGAAATCCATACTGTGCCTCCGAAGACGCATGTGTCCAGCGACCGCCCCCCGTCGCACTCGGTAGCAGACCGCGTTCGGTCAGCGGCCTCACACCACGTGGAGGTCAAGCGGCACGTTGGTCAGCAACTCGTAGGCGGTCTCGGTGACGAGGATGTCGTCCTCCAGCCGGACTCCGCCGCGAGTCGGTAGATACACGCCTGGTTCGACGGTAAACACCATGCCGGCGCGCAGGGGAGCTTCGGTCAGCGTATCGCTCGGCTCGCGACGCTTCCCGATCCGGGGCGCCTCGTGCACCTCGATTCCGAGACCGTGACCTGTGCCATGGGTGAAGGCCTGCGCGAGGCCCCGCTCGGCCATCGCGTGCCTGGCGGCGGTGTCCACCTCACCGGCGGCTACCCCTGGACGCACCACCGCGAGCGCGGCGGCGTGGGCCGCCCGGACCGCGGCGTGCCACTCCCTTGCGTCATCGTCGGCTGGCCCCAGACTTGCCACGCGTGTCAGATCCACGCAATACCCGTCGAGAGTCCCGCCGAAATCCAACAATACCAAGTCGGCCGACTCGAGTACGCGGCTGCCAGGGCGCGCGTGCGGCAGGGCGGTGTTGGAACCGGCGGCGACGATCGTCTCGAACGCGGGCCGGTCGAATCCGGCCCGCACGATGGCCCGGTCGATGTCGGCGGCCACCTCGCGCTCCGAACGGCCGGGCCGGAGTCCCCGGAGCGCCTCAGCCATGACCGACGAAACCCGTCGGCCAGCGTCTCTCAGGATGGAAAGCTCGTCGGGGTCCTTGACCGACCGACCCTCCTCCACCAGGCCACTCGTCGGTCGCAGAGACGCGGTCGAACCAGCGAATGCATCGATGAACCACTGGTGCTGGGCCACTGTCATGTGTGCTGATTCGATCCCCAGTCGGTGCACGCCGTGCGACCGGTCGAGTTGGCCGACGCGAGCGACGATCGTCTGCTCGTAGGACGACGCCACCAGTGCCAGATTGAGGTCTGGGCATCCACCGGAGCCCTCGAGCAGTGCCGCGGCCGCGGTGGCGTAGCGAGCATCGACAACAAGTGTCGCGTCCTCGGCGGTCACGAGCAGCATGCCCGCAGTGCCTCTGAAGTTGGAGAGATAGAAGACGTTGGCCGGGTGCGTGACTAGGAGGGCGGAGATGCCGACCGGGTCGAAGCGCGCGCGGAGCGCTGCGATCCGATCTCGGATCCGAGTCGCCGGTGCGAATGACATCGTGTCCAGTCTACGGTTCCGGGTCGACCGTCATCATGGTTGGCGCCGAGCTGCCCGCGATGTCGGTCACCGTCAGAACGACGTTCCTCGTAGAATCGTCAACGAACGCGTAGGTGATGTTAGGAATGGTCTCCGTCACGATTTGGCCGTCGCCGAAATTCCACGTGTAACTAAGTCCGTTGTTGGCCACGGCCCCACCGTCGATGATCGGCCCGTCGACGATGCAGTCCGCCAGGACCGGCTCGCTGCCAATGGCCACCACCTTGTAGCCGCTGGACACCTGCCGCAACTCGATGGCCTTGACCGCGCTGGACCCGATATCGAGTCCGACCAATGATTTCGTTCGGCGAAAAATCACTTACTGAATAGTCCTTCACGCTCTCTTCACGGGCACGTGATGCACGGACCTGCATTATTTCGCACTGACCTGCCCCCTGGCGACACCACGTGGGCACAAACGAGAGGCTCCCGTCGGGCCCGACTTTCGGTGTATCGGTCGCGGCCCCACGCCGCTACAGTGATCTGAGGTCGTTTCTCGGCCGCCGGAAATATTGACAAGTCGGCTAATTGCAGGTAGCATCAGGGTTTATGTCTGTGGTCAAGAGGGGCCACTGGAGTATCGATGTCTACGTACGTACCTACACCATCCACTGTCGACAGGCAGTGGCATGTGATTGACGCTGGCGAGCAGGTGCTTGGGCGAATTGCGACCGTCGCCGCCACCCTGCTCCAAGGCAAGCATAAGCCGCAATACGCGCCGTTTCTGGACACCGGCGACTTCGTCATCATCACCAACGCCGCCGGCGTCAAGCTGACGGGAGGCAAAGAAGAAAAAAAGTTGTACCGCTATCATAGTGGGTACCTTGGCGGACTTCGCGAGGAGCGAGCCAAGGTTCTGAGGCGCCGAGTACCGGAACGCATGGTGGAGGAAGCCGTGCGCGGCATGCTGCCCAAGACCAAGCTGGGCAGGGCGATGTATCGCAAGTTGAAAGTGTACGCGGGGCCGTCGCATCCGCACGCGGCGCAGCAACCCACCATTCTCGAGGTTCTGACGTGACGTCGACGAGTTTTTATGGAACCGGCCGGCGTAAAGCGTCGACCGCGCGGGTGTTCTTGAAACCTGGAACAGGTGAGATCGAGCTCAGAGGGTCGACCCTCGAGAAACGGTTTCCATCGGAATCGCTGCGCAACCGCATCATGGAGCCGCTACAGGTGGCCGAGGCCGCCGATAAGCTAGATGTGCTGGCCACCGCCAAGGGGGGCGGCGTCACCGGTCAAGCCGACGCGTTGCGTCTGGGTATTGCCAGAGCGCTCTTGCAATTCGACCCGGATCTGCGCCCCGTGCTGAAGAAGGCCGGGCTGTTGACCCGGGACGCACGGATCAAGGAGCGGAAGAAATACGGACTAGCTGGCGCGCGGAAGAAATTCCAATTCAGCAAGCGCTAGCGAGATTCGCCTGGCGGCCATGACGGCCGGCACCACAGAGGGGATGGAAGCTTGACGTCGATCGCGATCACGGATTTGCTCGAGGCCGGAGTGCACTTCGGGCACCAGACCAAGCGCTGGAACCCGAAGATGAAACCCTACATCTTCGGTGCCCGGAACGGCATCTACATCATCGACCTGGGCAAGACGGCCCGGTTGTTCGACGAGGCCGAGGCGTTTGTGCGTGACTTGGCCGCCGATGGCAAGACCGTACTGTTTGTCGGGACCAAGCGGCAGGCGCAGGATTTGGTCCTCGAAGAAGCAAAGCGCTGTGGCATGTATTTCGTCAATCAGCGCTGGCTGGGTGGCCTGTTGACCAACTTCCTCACCATCCAGAAGAGTATCGCGCGACTCCGAGATGTCGAGGCGATGGCCGAGGATGGTCGATACGAGAAGTTCTCAAAGAAGGAAATTGCCCGCCTTGAGAAAGAGAAACGTAAACTGCACAAGAATCTCGACGGTATCCGCAACATGACACGGTTGCCGGACGCAATGTTTGTCGTCGACACTCGCAGAGAAAAGATTGCCGTGGACGAGGCGCGGAAGCTGAGGATTCCGGTTATCGGAATTGTCGACACCAACTGCGACCCGGATGACGTTGACTACTTGATTCCGGGCAACGACGACGCGTTGCGGTCCATTCGGCTGTTCCTGTCGCGGATCGCCGACGCCGCTATCGCGGGACGCGGTCAGCGCCAGAAGGCGACGGAAGCACCCGCTGATAGTCCAGCGCCCCCTGCGTCGCAGGCACCTGCAGCCGCCGAACCGGCCGCTTCTCCAGCGTCGGCCTGACCGCTCACCGAGACGGAATGGCGCCGGCCTGATCGCCGGCGCTTGTGTCGTACGCCGCACCACCCACACGTGAACTCCGCGCGGCTCACCGCCGCGCCAAGGACGATTGAAGATGGCCATCTCTGCCGCACAGGTGAAGGAACTCCGCGAGAAGACCGGAGTCGGGTTCATGGATTGCAAGTCGGCGCTAGCCGAGGTCGATGGTGACCTCGAGAAGGCGATTGACATCTTGCGTACGCGTGGACAGGCGCGAGCGGCGAAACGATCCGGCCGTAGCACCGGCCAAGGCGTCGTCGGCAGCTATATCCACACCGGTGGCCAGGTCGGGGTCTTGGTGGAAGTCGGATGTGAGTCTGATTTTGTGGCCCGGACGGACGAATTCCAGGCACTCGTGCGCGAGATCGCGATGCATATCGCGGCCGCGAGCCCAGCATACGGGACTCGGGCGGAAGTGCCGGAAGCGGACGTAGAGCGGGAGAAATCTATTTTTCGCGCCCAGTTCAAGGACTCGAACAAACCGCCTGTGGTCGTCGACAAGATCGTCGAGGGTAAACTCAACAGCTACTATCAGCAGATCGTCCTGCTGGACCAGCCGTCGATTCGCGACCCCAAGACGTCAATCGGCGACCTAGTGACTGAGGCCATTGCAAAGATGGGCGAAAACATCACCATCACGCGATTCGAGCGGTTCAAAATCGGCGAAGCGCCTGACTGACACCATGCCTGATCCGGCGTATCGGCGCGTCCTGCTGAAACTCTCGGGTGAGGCGCTGATGGGGACCCGATCCTACGGGATCGATCCCGTGGTGGCCGACCAGGTCGCCAGCGAAGTCGCCGAGGTGAGTCGGCTCGGCATCGAATTGGCAGTCGTCATCGGTGGCGGCAACATCTTTCGCGGTCTTGCCGCCAGCGCCAAAGGCATGGACCGGGCCACCGCCGACAACATGGGAATGTTGGCTACGGTGATGAACTCGCTGGCCCTCTCTGACGCGATCGAGCGCCACGGGAGCGACACACGCGTGCTCACCGCGATCGAGATGCGGACGGTGGCGGAACCGTTCATCCGGCGACGCGCCATGCGTCACCTCAAGAAGGGGCGCGTCGTGCTGTTTGCGGCCGGCACGGGGAACCCCTATTTCACGACAGACACGGCGGCGGCGCTCCGCGCCATGGAAATTCGCGCCGATGTCATCATGAAGGCGACCAAGGTCGACGGTATCTTCACGGCCGATCCGGTCACCGACCCAACAGCCACGCGGCTCGACCGCTTGACACATCTCGAGGTCCTGGAACGCCAGTTGCGGGTCATGGACGCCACGGCCATCTCGCTCTGCATGGACAATAAGTTGCCGATTCTCGTCTTCAATCTGCTCAAACCGGGCAACGTGCGCCGCGCGGTCATGGGAGAACCGGTCGGATCGGTGGTCACTGCCTAACCCGGTCGCCGAACCACCACCGCGCACAGCCGGAGAGTGAGGGAACATGAACATCACAGATGGTCCAAGCGCGGCGGCCGAAGCCCGCACCCAGATGAGCGGACAGATTGAGCATGTGCGGCACGAGTTGGCCGGGGTGCGCACTGGGCGCGCGTCGATCGGTATTCTAGATTCCGTGCGGGTCGACGCCTACGGTTCCCAGATGCCCTTGAATCAAGTGGCGTCGCTGTCGGTGCCCGAATCGACGTTGCTGGTGGCGAACCCGTTCGACCCCACTCACATCGGGGCGATCGAACGAGCCATTCAGAGCGCCAACCTGGGCCTGAATCCGACCAACGATGGCAAGCTCGTACGGATTCCAATCCCTCCCTTGACCGACGATCGCCGAAAGGAGTTGTCTCGTATCGTCCACCAACTCGCGGAGGACGGGCGCAACGCCGTCCGTGGCGTTCGCCGCCACGTGAACGACGCCCTCAAGAAGCTGCTCAAGGCCAAGGAGATTTCGGAGGACGACGAGCGCCGAGCCCTCGACGAGACCCAGAAAATCACTAACATGTACATCGATCGGCTCGACGACTTGCAGAAGGCCAAAGACTCGGACCTCCTGGGCTAGTAGTCGCCAACACCTCTCCCCTGCCGTGTCCTTGACATTTCACCTGGAATGCTCGGTGTCGTGCGGCGCCGGACCGTTCGACGCCGGCGAGACCCATCACCTCTGCGTGTGCGGCCGGCCTCTGCTGGCCGCGTACGACTGGGAGCGTATCGGTGCGACCTGGTCCCGGGACTCATTGCGCGACGGGGCGCGGTCCATGTGGCGCTACGCCCCGGCGCTGCCTCTGGACCCCGGTTGCGAGCCGGTGTCCCTCGGCGAGGGCTGGACGCCGCTCCTCCACGCCCCGAGTCTGGGCGCCGACCTGGGGCTGACCCGCCTGTTCGTGAAGGACGAAGCGCTGAACCCGACCAACTCGTTCAAAGCGCGTGGGATGTCGGCCGCGGTGACCCGTGCGAAAGCGCTCGGCGCGAGCACGCTGTCGGTACCGTCGGCAGGCAACGCGGCCTGCGCCATGGCCGCCTACGCCGCGAAGGCGGGGCTCGACGCGCGCGTCTTCATGCCACGCGACGTCAAGACGCCGTTCATCCGGGAGTGCAAGTTGCACGGCGCCGAAGTGACGCTGGTGGATGGGCTAATCACTGACGCGGGTCGGATTGGCGCGGAACAGGGGCGACCGTTGGGCTGGTATGACGTGTCGACCCTGAAGGAGCCATTCCGGGTCGAGGGCAAGAAGACCATGGGGTACGAGATCGCCGAACAGCTCGACTGGAGTTGGCCAGACTGGATCATCTATCCCACCGGCGGCGGTACCGGCATCGTAGGCATCTGGAAAGCGTGCGAGGAACTGGAGCGATTGGGGTGGGTGACGGGACCGCGTCCCCGCCTGGTCTCCGTGCAGGCCGAGGGGTGTGCGCCGATGGTCCGGGCCTTCGAGCAGGGCACCGAGACGGCCGAACCGTGGGTGGGCGCCACGACCGTCGCGGACGGTCTTCGGGTCCCGGCCGCGGTGGGCGACATCCTGGTACTCCGGGCGCTGCGTGAGAGCGGTGGCGGCGCGCTGGCGGTCTCAGACGCGGATATGGTGCAGGACATGCGTATGCTCGGAAGCCGGGAGGGCATCGGTGCCGCACCGGAGGGCGGGGCCACGCTCGCCGCACTGCGCCGGCTCGTGGCCGACGGCACCATCGGATCGGATGACCGCGTCGTGCTGCTCAACACCGGCGGCGCGCTGAAATATCTCGACGTTCTCGAGCACTAGGTCGGCTCGTTGCGAGTCGGCTTCTCGTCTCCGAACGAGATACCCAGGGCGCGCGCCGTGCGCACCAGAGCGAGTTCGGTCTGGACCTGCTTGGTTCGGCCCACGACATCCGCCCTTCGCTGGCGGGGACGCGCCCTCAGCCACCACGACGATGCTGCACCGCTCGCCCAACTGCGCGCGCTCGGCGACCAGGTCGGCCACCCGTTCGAGGTCGTACGGAATCTCCGGAATCAAGGTCACGTCTCCGCCGCCGGCGACGCCAGCATACAGCGCGGTCCGCCCAGCGGTCCGGCCCATGACCTCGACCACCATCACGTGACGATACGCCTCGACGGTAGAGTGGAGACGGTCGATCGCCTGCGTGGCGAAGCTGACGGCCGTGTCGAACCCGAACGTGCTGTTGGTCTCCACCAGATCGTTGTCAATCGTCTTCAGCCCCGCCACCAGCGGCACACCGCGTTTGAAGAACTCGTGTGCGATGGCCAGGGTGCCATCTCCGCCAACCACGACAAGCGCATCGAGAGCCAGTTCGTGAAAACGTTCAATGCAACGGGCCGAGTAGTCCTCGCCGGTGGCCGCGTGGGCTAATGGGTCGCCGCGGTTGGTCATCCCAAGGATGGTGCCACCGCGCCGCAGGATACTGGTGACATGCCGCGACTCCAGCACCCGAGCCTGGTCCGGGTGAATCAGCCCGTCTAAGCTGTCCTCGAGGCGCACACACTCGAGTCCATGGTTGCAGGCCAACTTGACGACCGCGAGGATCACCGCGTTGAGACCCGGCGCGTCGCCACCGCCGGTCAGCACCCCAATACGTGAGAGACCCACACAGGCTCCAGTCGAATCAACAGGGCGCGCCGGCCCACCGTACGGCGCCGCACCTCGTAGCAGCGGCTCTTCAGACCAGCACTCCCGTGGTACTACCGTCTGGATGGGACAACCCCGTCCCATTGACGCCGTCACCCACGTCGTTTGCGATGCATCCGACCGGCCGTGTACAATCGCGGTTTACTCGGTGCGCCGCCACGCGAGCAGTGCCGCACCCACCCGAAAGGGCCGCTAGCTCAGCTGGGAGAGCGCCGCGTTCGCAACGCGGAGGTCGTGGGTTCGAGCCCCATGCGGTCCACCACATAACTGCTTATTGTTCTTGTAGTTGCCGATTCGCGATCGGCCGTCTCCACCATGTCTCCACGCCGGAGATCAGGTGACGGCTGATCGAGGAGCCGAATCACCCTGGAGGGGACATGCGACACAGCACTCTGACGACGGCGCTGGTGCTCGGTACGTGGGTGGCGATGACCGGGCAGGCGATGGCACAGGGGGCGACCGGCCAGCCGGTGACGCGGATGTACTCCGACGCCCAGGGGGAGACCCATATTGAGACCGTCATGATGGACGTCGGGCGCTCGAACGGGTTCTCCGGGACCGAGACGACCTACTTCTCGCGGTTCGCTGCCGACATGGACCTCGACTGGCACCCGGCGCCCCGGCGCCAGTTCATCATCACCCTGAGCGGCGCGGGGTACGAGATCGAAACCTCCGACGGCGCCGTGGCCCAACTGCCACCCGGGAGCGTCCTGCTCGTTGAGGACACCAACCGGGAACACCGGGGACACCAGACCCGCTCACTGGGCAGCGAGACCCTGGTCATGTTCGTCCCAATCGACTGATCTCACACGTCCGCACAGTCCCGCATGGCGAGGGCCCAACAAACCTCCGTTGTAGACGTCCTCGAGATCGGCTTCATCAGCCATCGCCTCGATGCGCTCCTGGGAAGGGATGACTTCGTCGTCACACGCCTCCCCGACCCCCAAGCCGCTCCCGAGCCCGACGCGTTCCTCGTTGTCTGCGCGCTGCGTGCACACACTGACCCGCTTACTCGCCCGGCATTTCCGGTCCAAGGGCAAATGCCAGCACCGTATCGGTCGCGACCACCGCCACGAACTGCGTGCCGTTGACCTCGTAGGTCAATGGGCTCGACTGTATGGGGCGCGCCGCCGCGTGCGTGAACAGTTGCTCTCCGGTTACGGCATGGAGCGCATAGAACCCGCCGTCGTCCGTCCCCTGGAACAGGACGTCGCCCGCCGTCACAAGATTACCGCTCGCCGCGATGGGCGTGAGCGCCGGTAGCACTTGCTGCCAGACAAGCTCGCCGCTGACCGGCTCGTAGGCACTCACAGCCGTCGTCTTCGTGTAGGACGGAATACGGCTCAATTCGTCGAAGTTGTCGGTGTGACCGCCGCCATGTGGGCCTGGGCGCAGGCTATCGCCAAGCGGGTTTACGGTGAGGGACACCGCGGCGTTCTTGCCGGTCACATACAACAGTCCGGTCCGTGGGCTGAAAGCGGGCGAGCCAAAGCTCGATCCCCCGTGGGCCACGACGTAGGGTTGGGTCGTCGAATACGGGGTATACATCTGACGCGACCGCGCCATCACCTCGGGGTCGTCGACATCGATGAACGTAGCGCAGAATGGGGTCAACGGCACGCCCGCCGCGTTATGCGGTATTGGCTGCGTCGGATAGACCACTTCTCCCGGGACATCGGTGTCTGTCGGCACCACCGTCTCGACCATGGGATTAATCGGTTCGCCCGTCTCTCGGTGCCACAGATACAACAGGCAGTTTTTGCCGGCGGCGCCCACACCCTTGATCGTCTCGCCGTTGCGGGTGACATCGAACAACACGGGCCCGGTGACATGATCCCAGTCCCACAGGTCGTGGTGAATCGTCTGGTAGTACCACGCGAGGGCACCCGTCTCTAGATTGAGCGCGATGGTGGCGTTGGTGAAGAGGTTGGCCCCCGGTCGCGACGCGCCCTCGTAGGCCGGCGAGGGATTCGCCGCATTCACATAGAGCAGACCAAAGTCGAGGTCGAGGGCTGGCTGGGTCCAGACCCCGCCACCCACTCGCTGTCCGTCGCCCCAGGTCGGGTCCGCAATCTCCCAACCTTCGTCTTGCGGACGCTGCGGAATCGTGTTGAACACCCACTTGATAGCGCCGGTCGTTGCGTCCGCCGCGATCACCAGCCCGCCCGGCATGTGGTTTTCGGATAGCGCGGAGCCGACGAACAACGTGCCGTCGTGATAGGCCGGTGGTGTGTTGATACGGTAGCCCAGGCTGAACGGGTCGAGCGTCGGCGGATAAACGTCTGGATACTTCGCCTGCAGCGCCAGGCCGACCACCGGGAGTATGCCCTCGTCGCCGAAGGTTTCGACCAACTCGCCGGTGGCCGCGTCCACGGCCACCAGGTTCGCGCCCTCATATGCGTAGATAGTGCCGTCGCCGTAGGTGGGTCCGCGCACGCGTCCGCCAGCCGTCGGTTCGGTCAATTCCAATGTCCAGATCGACTCGCCGGTGACGGCGTTGATGGCGATGACCTGTTGTCCGCCGTGAAAATACATGACGCCGTCGACGACGATCGGCGTGACCTGGCCCAGAGGCAGTCCAGCCGGTGCAGCGTAGGACCATCGCTGGGCGAGGCGTCCCGCACTCTCGACGTCAATCTGATCGAGGTCGGCGAACCGCTGGTTATACGAGTCGAGGTTGTGACTGGCCCAGTTGGTCTGACCGCCAGCCGTGATCCGAGGTGGGTCACCCGTGCTGGTCGTCCGCCCCTGTTGACCACCGGCCGCGAACGGCACCCCGACGGTGAGTAGGAGTACGCACGCCGACGACAGGCGGGACATCGCAGGCAACTCTAGTCGCATCGTTTTCTCCGGTCTGTGGTCGCGTCCGCTCACCGTCCCGCGGCGGCGGCCTCATCCTGTCGCGCGCCAGCGAGCATGTTCGCCGCGGCGTAATTGCCTTCGTGACACGCGTACTCGAACAGTGGCTCGGGGTTCTTTCTCAACGACTGCACCGCAGTCCACGGACGCGTCCATGTCGTCGGGTCCTCGATCGTATATTCGTAGTCGAGGATGTCCGCGCTGACCCTCGCGAAGCGCTCGACCAGGGTGGCGTTCCGACTGGCACCAATGAGCGGCAGCACGCGGTCGAAACTCGTCGTCTCAACCACGAGCGTGTCGCCCTCCCAGTGGCCTCGGGAGTCACCCATCCATTGCCGGATCTCTCCATGCGGCCGTCCGTCCAACGGAATGACACGGACGTCGTTCATCATCTCGATGACCATCACGATCTGGTCCGGCGTCTGGAACAACTGCACGTTATTGTTGTAGGCGGTCGGATAAATCGGGAGCCCCATGGTGCCGATGCACCGATCAAAGAAGCTCAGGTCTTCTATTTGCTCCAGCGGGGCTGAACCGAACGACCCTCCGGTGCGAGGCCGGTTTCGCCCTTCGTCCGTCATGGGCGGCCGGCGGCCGTTCGGCGGGTCAAGAATGAGCGAGGTGCGCCGCGCCTCCACCACCTTCGTGCCATAGTCCATCCAGAACTGGTTATACGCGCCGATGGCGCCACCCACCTCCGTGCGAGTCGCGGGCGAAGCATTGGCAGCCTGGTTGCGCCCAACCGCCCCCTGCTCAAGGGCCGCCGCTTCTTCGTTCGTAAGGAAGGCTCGATCGCCATACTCTTCAGGACGCTCGAGCGGCGTGAGGGTGCGAAAGTCCCAGACGCCCCCAAGGTCGGGATGGCCCCACGAGGTTCTGGGTGCTAGCGCGGAAGTCGACGTCTCCCCTGACCTGGACGACTGCGCCGCCGCAGCCAACGGCAGGGCCAGCCCGACCGCCACCAATGTCCAAACACACCTGCGTCTCTCGATCATCCTAATCTCCTCGTCAGGTCAGGCCGCGACTGGCCAGCTGCCCGCACAGACCGCGGCCGATAGGAAACATTAGCGCCTCCCCGACCCCCAAGCCAAGCCCTTTCCGAGTCCGAGCACGGCGGGACGCGCCAGCTATGTCGGGCTCAGGCTGTGTGGTCGGGAAGATAGCGCGCGAGGAACTTCTTCTTCGATATGAGTCCCAGCGCCTGGACTCGATTCATCTCCAACCATGGCCACGTGAGTGTTTCTGGCAACGTCAGCCTGAAGTCGCTGTGGATGTCCTCGCGAATGATCCCCAAGCCTTCGTCGGCGTCAACGACGATGCATCCATACACGTCCTGACGAGCTCGGAACCGCACCGCGCTCTTCCACACATCTCCATTCCAGGCGCGCTGAATACGGGGAACCCGCTGTCGTGCCTCGTCCTGCGGGTTGCAGTCGTGCAGCATCACGGTCCCGCCCGGCGCCAGACATGCAAGCGCTCCTACAATGTCCCTGTCGACCTGGTCCGCCTCGTGTAGCCCGTCGATGAAGACGAGGTCGTAGGTCTTGCGCTGCGTTGCAGCGACGGTCTCGAAGAATGCATCGGAGGTCATCTTGTAGCTCGGCTTGGCGTGGTCGTAGCGGTCCTGCGCGGGGTCCACCGACTCCTTCTGTTTGCACTGGACCCGGCCAAAGGTCTTCCCGTCGCTGAGGCCGATTTCGAGATAGCGGCTATACCCGTGCGCCCGGATCAACCAATTGATGACGTCCCAGCGCTTCATGCCCATGCCCCATCTCCTTCTCCCGCTGCCCGTCCGCGATGAAGCGCGGCTGCACCAACTGCTCGTGCCACTTCTGACGCATCAAAGTCTGCGTGCGCTCGAACCGTCCGAACGGCACGTCGTAGTAGACGTTGTCGCCGGTGGCGACAAAGAACTCCAGCTGCTTGCCCAGAATCGTTTCGAGCGCCGGATAGCCCAGTGTCTTGTCCTCAGGCGAGCCGGCGCGCGGTCCGTCGGCGTAAAACGGGTTGAAGTTCATGCCCGTGACGACGACAAAGTCCACCTCGGTTGCGCCGTCGGCGCCCGGCAGGGTGCTGAACGATCGGACCGGACCGACGCGGGTGTTGTCCGGGCTCGGGCCATACCGCAGCCGGTAAACATACCGCGTGCCGCCGGCTAGACCCACCATCTTTGTCTGGACGATGAAGTCTCGCTCGACGGTGGCGTCGAGCCACGGCGACTCCATCGTATTGGCGAAGTCGCTACTAACGCCATCAGGATCAGATTCAGAAACCGTCAGCTCCAATCGGGCCACTCCGGGCACGCCCGGCACGTCGCCGTCGACGATCAACGCCTCGGTGGTCAGCCGCGATTGGAGGATGACGCTGTCGACGGTCACCTCGCCCGCGATTTCACCCTGCCCGTTCGTCATGGTGATCGGTGCGAGCACTGGCTCCGCTGCGCAGCCGGCAAGCAGCGGGGTCCTGGTCTTCATGGATTACTTCCGTATGCGACGAGTGCCGTAGCCGACCGCATCCTCGGCGCGCGCGCCGCTGAGCACGTTAGCGAGGCTGTAGTTTCCCTCGTGGCATGCGTACTCGTAGAGCGGACCTTGTGTCACGCCGCGCGCGGCCTGGTTTGTCGTCAACGGGATACGGACGCTCCACGGACGCACGAACTTCGCGGGATCGGTCACCGTAAACTCGTACTCGAGCGTGTCGGAGTCGAGGCGGGTGAAGCGTTCCACCAGTTGCATCGTGTCGGTCGGCATGCGCCAGGTGGCGGCCCAGCGGTCGTCGGTCCTGTCGACGAAGTGTGTCGACTCGACGACCAACGTGTCGCCTTCCCACCAACCTCGGATGTCGCCGTTCCACTGCCGGAGAGAGCCATGCGGTCGTCCGTCGAGGGGGACAATACGCCGGTCACGAAACATCTCATGGAGAACCACCATGTGGTCGGGCGTCTGGATAATCTGATGATTCGGGTTGTAGCCCAGCCAGACCATCGGTAATCCGTCGGTGAGACACCGCTCCCCGGTGTCGACATCCGCCCATGAGTGGCGCGCACCGCCCACGCGATAGGCCGCCTGTAACCGTCCGCGTTCTCGCATCTCCGGCGTATACGGGATGCGCCCGTCCGGTGGATCGACGACCAGTGAGGTGCGCCGGTCGGGAACGATTCGTGTGCCAGGGTCGAACCAGGCTTGGTTGTACGTGCCCGGATCTCCGGCTTGGGGTATGCGCTCGACCAACCGATTCTGATCAGCACGCTGCTCGAGTCTCGCCGCTTCCTCCTCGGTCAGAAACGCTTTCCCGGCGAGGTCTCGCGGACGCTCCAGCGGCGTCAACGTCGAGCCGGTCCAGGTTCCCTGGAGGTCGGGATCACCCCACGGCGTCCGGGGCAACACCTGCCCGGCGTCGGAGAGCGGCACCAACCACAGCAGGACCAACGCCGTTCCGAGAGCGACACATAGTCTGGGCATCTGCGACCTCCTCTAAGACCTGCGGGCGCTGACGGCGGACCGAAGAGTTCGGGCGGCCGTCGTTCTTGTCGCGGGACTGGCCGTCGCGGTGGGAATTGGCATGGCACCCCCGGATCTTGAACACGACCCAGCGATTGTGCTCGGTGTCCCTAACTTGATACACCTGTCCCATGACGCCTTCGCCGATCTTGGCGGTGACGTGATACGGCCGAGGCACGATCCAGATTCAAGTGGCATCAGCTAGTCAGATCGAGACGATAGTCGATGTTGGTATCCACCTCGACCATGCCGCCCTGACCAATCAGGCCGACCACCGCGTACCGGCCGAGGTGCCTTCATTAGGAGCCATTCGATACGTCTATCGGTAGTCATGCCGCCTTCGCCGATCTTGGCGACGGTGGGGGCCGAACGTGGTGCCGGGATCGAAGGGCTTGGGCCGCTATCGAGATGGGGCCGGGAATCTCGCGATCCTGTCGCCCTCGGCGACGCCGCCGACCCATATCTCGTCCCCAACTTGTATGGCGACAGTCCCAAGGATCAACAGGTCATTCGAGGGGTACCGAATGACTTCCTCGGCCGTGAAACTCCGCAGGTCAATCTTCGACACCCGCGACGTCACGCCATCGCACTGTCCCTGCCGGATACACTGCCCGATCGAAGCTCGCGCGGGCCCGACATGGCCGGCGGCCAATAGCGTCTCGCCGAGACCCCAACGGACGTTGTCGATATGAAACCCGACCTCCACCGCCTCTTGCTGAACAGGTGTCCGTCCACGCGACAAGCGAATCAACGACTGGGCGCCGTATCCTCCGACATAGAACCACTGCCCGTCTCGGGAGATTTCCAGTCCGTTCGGACCGATGTCCTCGCTGCCTGGGACACGGCTCCAGCCAGCCTCGGTGGACCACTCCCAGATGTCGCCCGTCGCCGGACTCGTCGCCGCGAAGCCCCCGTCAGGCAGCGCGGCCACCGAGTTCAGCGCAAGCGTCTCGGGCGCCACCGCACATCCCACCCAGGTAAGGCTGGGCACGCCATCGCCCGTCTCGACCTCGAAGACCTCGATCGCCTCCCGCTCGCCATGGCCGACGACGAACAGCGTGTGGCGTCCGCTATCACCAGGGCGCAGGTAGAGTCCGTGCGGCCTGAACTGCCTCGACACCGGCCCTGGACAATCGCCGTATGTTGCGGTGTCGGGTCGCGGTCGCGAGGTCTCAGTTGGAAAGACAACCGTGGAGGCATGGTCGCGGGTATCGGCCACATAGAGTTGCCCCTGATCCACCATACTCGAGACGATAACCCAGGGCGATTCGGGGACCGGGGCGAGGTCCTCCGGGCTGACCGGCCCACACAAGAACTGGACCTCTCCATCTGGCTCGCAGCCCTGAGCCTCCACTCCGCCCAGGCCAAGCCACCACATGCAGATCGTGCCCATGCCGAGTGCGATTGGTGTCTTCATGAGATGTCCTATTGGGAGCCGTAGGAATATTAGTTCGTTGGGACGAGGCGCTTGAGTTCCTCCGCCCAGCTCGGAATGACCCCGCGCCCGCCGGACGACGCTTGGCGTCGGGGCGGTCCGGGTCCTCCGCGAAGGCGTCGGGCAAGGTCTTCAATGCCACCTCGCGGATGAGTTGGGTGTCGTTGACTTGCCAGGCCTGTCCCATGCCCCCCTCACCGATGAGGACGGTCACGTCGTAATGCCCGAGGCGAGTGCCGGGACTCAGCGCCATGGATGACTTGTTGGACCGGTCAGATTATAGCTGACGGGCACGGCGAAGTCGGACCACGAACTGTAACCAAACTGTAACCATCAAGGCGCAACAGGACGAAAACCACGGCACGGGGCGTACCGCGCTTTCTGCCATCCCCTGTCATGTCCACCTGTCCCTTCTCGCACAGTCCACGGGACACGTTGTTAAAGGTGCGTCATTGTAGAGCAGCGGTGACGCGCCCTCGACTCCGACTTCTGCTAGGGTGTCCGCTAACTATGCGAAGCACTATCGGCAAGACTCACTTCGGGACCCCAGCATCGCATTTGCGTTCGATCGCTCTCCTCGAGGGACTCTCCTACCTCGTTCTGCTCTTCATCGCCATGCCGCTCAAGTATGTGGGTGACATGCCGCTAGCGGTACGTATCGTGGGGTCGGCCCATGGGGCGCTCTTTGTCTGGCTGGGCTTGCTCGTGCTTCGTGGGCTCGTGAGCCGGCGTCGACCCACCAGCTGGGCCGCCAGAATCATGGCCGCCTCGCTGCTGCCGTTTGGGACCCTGGTGCTCGATCGGAAGCTCAGAGGCGAGGCGGACGCCGCTCGTCGTGCACTTGAGAGCGTGTGACAAGGGGCGACCAGCGCCTCTCCTGCAACGGCCTCACGTTGGTCGCGCCGGGCCAGCGCTACGATGTGCCCGCTCGAAGCAGGTCGGACAAATCGGCCCCGGGGTCGCATTCCTCCGGCGCGGTGTCTCGGCGGAAGATTCGGGCCGCGCGTGTGCCTCCGAGCCACACCCGCCCGTCCCCCACCCGGAGCCAGGTGCCCTCCCGTATCCCAACCACCGGTGTCTCTTCCTCCTCCAAATACTCGACGAGTCGCTCCTCCCTGGTCTCGCCCATGTGGGTCGAGCCGGTCGGCGGATCGATGTAGTGTGGGTTGATCTGGAATGGCACCAATCCGAGCGCGTCGAACGAGATCGGCTGGACGATCGGCATGTCGTTGGTGGTACGGATGGTGGGCGCGGCGATGTTCGAGCCCGCGCTGGCGCCCATGTAGAGCAGACCGTCGTCCACGCCGCGGCGAATCGCGACCAGCAGGTCGGTCTCCTGTAGTGCCTTGAGCAATCGAAACGTGTTGCCGCCCCCGACAAATACCGCCTCGGCCCAGTCCAGCGTCTCCAGGCCCCGGTCGTCGGCCGTGACCACACGCGTCTCGACGCCCTCCTGCCGGAACCTGTCCCGTGTCTTCGCTCCGTAGCCGTCGCGGTTCGCCAGCGCGAAGGGGATGAACGCCAGACGCCGCCTTTGCCCGAGCAGGTCGAGCATCTCGGGCATGCAGTGGTCGAGGTAGCTCTGACCGTGGTTAGTGGAATTGCTGACGAGTAGCAGAGCGGGGCTCATAGCTTGTCCTCGAACACGGTCGGTGGCTGGCGCCGGCACGGGTAGCGCCTGTTGCCAACGGCCGTTCCCCCTCAATGCGCAACGGGTGAATACGTCCAAACCGCACGCCATTGGGTCAACGCGGCGTGACGTCACCGACTGAGATGACACGATACTATCTTCTAGAGGCAATCCTTGCGGCGCGCACTCATCATCCCGATCGACACCCTCGGCATCGCCACCGTGGTGACTATCGTCACTATCGTGGGCACCGGACAACCGGCCCCGCGGCAGGGGCTCCCTGCGGGCCAGCGCGTCAGTTTGGTCGCGCGCAACCTCGACATCCCAGCCCACGCCGTCCCGGGCGATGCGCCAATACCATTTCTATTCAGAGGTGGATCGTCCGCGCGCATCCTCTCGGTCGATGAAGACAGCGGCTGGGTCCAGCTACGCGTCGACCGCACCGACGGCGAAGAAGCGGCTGACTGGGTTGTCCCACGACACATCCAGACGATCCCCACGGCCGACGAGCCGTCCACGGCGGGAGATCTGACACGCGAGCTACAGTGGTACCCGGCGAAAGGGTCACCCAACCCGCCAGCCGACGGCAGGCTTCGACGGGCCACGTGGAACCTGGAGAATCTTCACGCTCAAGACAGCCAGGCGACGTACGGCCCCCCCGCCCTTCGGTGACGCGCCGCACGTTCGACTACCGGAGGATACGCTGCTACGTGCGTCTGATCGACCCGGACGTCATCGCGGTTCAAGAAATAGACGGCGCCGACGCGTTGGGTCGCGTCGTCAACAGAGACGTCTACAACCTGCACGTGTCGGACCGAGCCAGCGCGCCGAACATGAACGGCCGATAAAATACCGGTTTCACATAAAGGGGCTCGACGTCACCGAACTCCCCGACTTCGACGCGCTCGATGTCAGCCACGGCGAGCTCCGGTATGGAACACGTATGAGCGTGTCCTACGGTCAGGCGCGCCTGCAGTTGATGAGTGTGCACCTCAAGAGCGGGTGTTTCACTGACACCTCAACCGGACCGGACTGCGTGAGGCTGGAGCGGCAAATCCTGGTGCTCGAGGAGTGGGTCGACCTACAGTCGAGCGGTCCAGGTCCGTTCATCGTCCTGGGGGACTTCAACCGCCGACTCAATGAACCCGGCGACACCATCTGGGCCGACCTAGACGACCATCAGCCCGCCAGCGCCGACCTCACCGCCGCGACCGAAGGCAGACCGGTCGACTGTCGAGACAACCGGTTCGCCACGTTCGTCGACCACATCTTTTTTGGTGCGCGGTCAATCGATTTCATCGACCGATTCTCCTTTCGACAGGTGAACTTTCGACCCACCGACCGACCGTTCTAGGACATCCTCTCGGACCACTGCCCGCTGGTCGTCGAATTGGTGGCTCCCTGACCGCGCCCGCCGCCGTGCACGGCGACGGACAGACTCTCGCCCGCCACTCTGCGGTATAACAAGGGCATGTCCTATCGTACGGCGTTCCGCTGCATTGCCGGGTGTCCCGGCGAACATCCACTCTGGAAACCGATTTACCGGTGTCCGAGTTGTGGGGACCTCCTCGAGGTGTCCCATGACCTCGACGCCCTCCGAGACCGCTCCGCCGCAGCCTGGATGCGTCTCTTCGACGAGCGCTACAAGCGCACCGCCTGGCCCTACGGCTCCTCCGTCTGGGGCAAGAAAGAGTGGGTCTGCCCGGACGTGCGAGACGAGTCGATCGTGTCGATGGACGAAGGCGGCACGAACCTGTTCTGGGCGAATCGGTTCGGGCGTGAACTGGGCATGCGTGACCTGTGGGTCAAGCTGTGCGGTAACTCTCATACCGGGTCATTCAAGGACCTCGGGATGACCGTGCTGGTCTCGGTCGTACGGCAGATCATTCAGGACGGCGGCAATATTCGAGCGGTGGCCTGCGCCTCCACCGGTGACACCTCTGCCTCGCTCGCCGCCTACGCAGCCGGTGGCGACATTCCGGCCATCGTGCTCCTCCCCCGCGGCAAAGTGTCGACCGCCCAGTTGTTGCAACCGATCGCGAACGGCGCCCTCGTCCTCGCACTGGACACCGACTTCGACGGGTGCATGGAGATCGTGCAACGGCTCTCGGAAGACGAGGGTATCTATCTCGCCAACTCGATGAACAGCCTGCGACTCGAGGGGCAAAAAACCGTCGCTATCGAGATGGTTCAGCAACTGGACTGGCAGATTCCTGACGTCGTGATCATCCCCGGCGGCAATCTCGGCAACGTGAGCGCCCTCGGGGCCGGGTTCGAGATGATGGCGTCGCTGGGCATCATCAACAAGCAGCCGCAGATCGTCGTCGCCCAAGCTCAGGCCGCGAATCCACTCTATCTCGCGTACCAAAACAATTGGGAATTCTCACCGATCGCGGCAAAACCGACGCAAGCCTCGGCCATACAGATCGGCAATCCGGTGTCAATACGCAAGGCGATCCGGACGCTCCAGGCCCACCGCGGCATCGTGGCCCAGGCGTCGGAAGTCGAGCTGGCCGAGGCGGCCGCCCGGGCCGATCGCACCGGCATGTACAACTGTCCCCACACCGGGGTCGCGCTGGCGGCGCTGGTCAAATTGCTCGACGAGGGCCGGATTGATCCCTCGGCCAAGGTGGTGGTCGTGTCCACCGCCAGCGGACTAAAGTTCACTGACTTCAAGTTGGGGTACCACGAGGACCGACTCCCGGGCGTCACACCGGGCTACGCAAACACGCCGATAGACCTGCCAAACGACTACGACGCCGTGCGACGTGCCATCGACCAACACGCCACCGCCTCCTGACCGGTCGCCGCGTCCAGGCACGCCCGTCTGGTAATGCGCACGGAGGATGCAGCCGACGGAGCTGTGACCGAGAAAGAGGAACGCCTCCAGAAGGACACCTCTCCAGAAAACCGATCGAAAAACACCTCGTAGGCGGGACTCTTCGTCTGCGGATCGTAAGCGTAGCCGAGACCGGCGAGGAATCCATCGAACTGAGGCAGTTCGTCGTCGGGCACCTCGAAGGCCGCGCCGTCGTCGCGGTGCCGGTGGCGGTCTCGAGCGGGGTCTAACGGGCGACGTCGTAAACGCGGCTCGTCAGAATCTCCAGCAGGAGCCGCTCGACCAGTACGCGCGGGGACCAAGAGACGATCAGCGCGTGCTATCATTCGAGATTGGACGCATCTGATGCCGATCTACGAGTACGAGTGTCGTGAGTGCCGTACAGACTTCGAATTGCTGGTACGCGCGAGCGCCACGCCGGTCTGCCCTACATGTGAGAGTACGTCGCTGGACAAGCGGCTCTCGGCCTTCGCCGTGGGCCGCGGGGGACCGATCGCAGCGGGTTCACTACCCCAGGCGTGTGGCAGCTGTGGCGACCCACGCGGCCCTGGGGCCTGTTCGATGAACTGATCGAATTGCCAAGCCATTTCGGACCTGGACCACTTGCTGTTACGCCGAACGCATTCACACCAGAGCCCCCACATGTCCGTACCCAGGATCACGAAAGAAGCATTGAAAACCAAACTCGATGAGGATGGCGGGACTCCGCCGGTCATTCTCGATGCGCGCTTGAAATATCCGTACGAGCACAGCACGGTCATGTTGCCCGGCGCCGTGCGTGTGAACCCGGACGACCCGAGTGCCGGACTCTCCATGGACCGTGACGTCGTCGCCTATGACTCCGACCCGGAGGAACTCGCCAGTGCGCCAGTCGCCGCCGCGCTGATCCGGAAGGGCTACCGCGCCGCGGTGCTAGAGGGAGGCCTCGCGGCATGGGTCACCGCGAAGTTCCCGACCGACGCGAAAGACGCGCCCAAGCAGGCACCGCCGAAAGCGGGTGGCCTGAAGGGCTGACGCCGTTCCCCTTCCCGAACGGCCGGGGGGGGCCACGCCCCAGGTCTCGGACGCCAGCGCCGCACGGGACGATGATGTTGCGAAGCTGGACCCACACGATCACGATTGTCGCCACCAGCTGCCTGGTCCTCGGGCCGAGTGCGGCTCGAGCTCAGGCGCCGGTTCGTACGGCGGAGGATCTACAGCAGGCACTGCAGCGGCGGTATGAGTCGATGCTCGACCTCACCGCCGATTTCACCCAGACCTACGAGGGCGGCGTCCTCCGCTCGCGTCTCATCGAAAGTGGCCGCGTACAGCTGAAGATCCCCGGCAAGATGCGCTGGGACTATCAAGAACCCGAGCACAAACTCATGGTGTCGGATGGGGAACAGATGTTCATGTATCTCCCTGACGATGAGCAGGTCATGGTCGTCCCGGTACCTTCGGCTGACCAGGCCACCACCCCGGCGCTGATCCTCGCCGGCATCGGAGACTTCGTCAATGACTTCACGGCTGCCCTTGATACGGTGCAAGACGCCCCGCCCGACAGTTACGTGCTCCGGCTGACGCCCACGCGACCGGAACCAGATTTTGAATTCCTGACCGTCGTCCTCGATTCGCGCTCGTTCACCATCACGCGTCTCATGGCCTACGACCTGCAGGGCGGTATCTCCACATTCTTCTTTTCCAACCTACAGAAGAACCTCGATTTGTCCGATACACCGTTCACCTTTGAGATCCCACGTGGCACCGAAATTATCTCCATCAGTCAGTCCGCGCCGCTCCAGTAACCTGTGTCGGCGGTTCCCGGGCCGCGCCCTGCTGGTGCTGGTGCTCGTCTGCTTCGGTGGGGCCGGGTGTGCCACGCGCGCGCAAGACCGGGCACGCTCTGCCGAGTTGTCGAGAAACTACGACGCCGCCGTGATCGAGTACACCCGAGCGCTGCGAGAACGTCCCGATGACCGGGGTTTGATCCGGGACCTGGAACGGGCCAAGCTACGGGCCAGTCAGTATCACTACGACCTAGGGCGCCGCCAGGCCGGTCTCGGCAACTACGCCGACGCGTTGGTCGAGTATCAGATCGCGACCGAGATGAACCCCAGCAGCGGCGACATCCAGGACGCGCTCCGGGAGACGCGGCTCGCCGTGCAAACCCGCCTGGCCGCCCGAGATGACGGTCAAACACAGCTCGAAACGCTGATCGAACGAGTGAGCGCGCTGCCGCCGGAGGGCCTTGAGTTACCCGAGGCCACACTCCCAGACTCGTTGGTGTTCCGCGACGCCAGCACACGCGACGTCTTTTCCGCCCTGGGTCAATTCGCTGATGTGAGCGTGATCTTCGAGCCGACCTTTGTCGACGAGAAGATCTCGATCGACCTCCGGGACACGACGTTGTCGACCGCGCTCAGCTCAGTCGCGAGCTCCACCCGCAACTTCTACCGAGTTACCGGCGAGCAGACCGTTACCGTGATCCCGGACACGCCGGCCAAGCGGCGCGAGTATGAGGAAGAAGTCGTACAGACGTTCTACCTCAGCAACGCCGACGTCGGTGAGACGATGGACCTGCTGCGTCTCGTCGTTGACCTGCGACGACTCGCCCCGATCACGGCGACCCGCGCCATTGCCATCAGAGACACACCGGAACGTCTGGCCGCCACCGCGAGACTTATCTCCGCGATCGACAAGGCGCGCCCAGAGGTGGTCATCGACGTCGAGCTACTCGAGGTCAATCGGACGCGGTTTCGCGAGTACGGGCTGCAATTCGCGTCGCCAGGTGCGGCCGGCCTGGACGGATCCGTGACCATCGACGGCGGCGGTCGATTCCTGGACGAACTCCAGGGTCTCAGCAGCCCCAACCTGTTCGTAGCCAGCCTGCCTGGGCTCTTCTACCGGCTGCTGAAGAACGATTCGGACACGCGGACCCTGGCCAACCCGCATCTGCGAACGTCTGAGGGGCTAGCAGCGCAAGCGCGTTTCGGCGATCGGGTACCTATCCCGGCCACCACGTTCTCGCCCATCGCGACCGGCGGTATTCAGCAACAACCCATCACGTCCTTCAATTACGCGGACATCGGCGTCAACATCGACATTACACCCTTCACGCACCACAACGACGACGTCTCCCTGGAACTGTCCATCGAAGTCAGTAACATCTCTGGCTCTGGATTCGGCGGCTTGCCGACTATCGGCAACCGGTCGATCAATACCACCATCAGGCTGCGCGACGGCGAAACGAATATCCTAGCCGGCTTGATTCGCGACGACGAACGACAGACGCTGGAAGGCGTGCCGGGCCTGAGCGATCTTCCGGTCATCGGACGGCTCTTTGCGCGCAATACGCGGGATACGCTGGAGACCGACATCATCGTGACGTTGACCCCACACATCATCCGAGTGCTTGACCTCGAAGAACGGGATATCAGAGCGTTTCGAGTCGAACGAGACACGGGGACCGGACTCGATATCAGGGCGCCACTGCCGTCACCGATCACCCCGGGCGCGGTCCGACCGCCGGCCATCCCGAATAGACCCGGCGCCGGAGCCACACCGATTCTGCCGCCACCGATCACGCCACCGCAATAGGCGCCCAGGGCAACGCCAGGCTGCAGCCCTCCCAAGAGGGGAAGACGCCTTCATTCGCGGGATCGCGACCCAATCCAGCGACAGAGGCAGAGTCTCCTACCCCTGCTCCACGTCGATCTGCGCACCCAGCGCCCGCAGGCGCTCGACCAGTTGCGCGTAGCCACGCTCGACCGTCTCCAATGGCTGGATCCGACTTGTTCCGGTTGCGGCCAGCGCCGCGGCGATCAGCGCCATGCCGGAGCGGAGGTCCCGGCTGTCCAGCGTGCGCCCGGTGAGACGAGCCGGACCGTCCACGATCATGCGATGCGGGTCACACAGGAACAGGTTCGCGCCCATGCCGCTCAACTGCTCCAGGGCGAACAACCGGAGCTCATACATCCAGTCGTGCACCAACGTGCGCCCCGTCGCCTGCATCGCCAGCACAGTGATCAAGCTGACCATATCGCTCGGAAACCCCGGCCACGGCGCCGTGGTAATCTGCCGGATGGCGACCGGTGACGACGGGCCAACGCGGAGACGGTCCGTGTCGACGTCGCAGTCCACCTGCATGCGACGCAAGATCGTGGTGATCGGCTCCAGATCGCAGGCGCGAGCGCCGCAAACCTCCAACTCGCCGCCGGTGACCGCCGCCGCCACGGCCCAACTGCCGGCCTCGATGTAGTCACCGCTCAAGCGGTGGGTGCCGCCGCCCAACCGGGCCCCGCCGGAGACACGAATGGTCGGTGTGCCGGCGCCCTCGACCTCCGCCCCCATCTGAGTCAGAAACTCGCACAACTCCACTACGTGGGGCTCGCAGGCGGCATGGCGGATCTCGCTCTCGCCGGGGGCGGCGGCGGCCGCCAGCAGCGCGGTTTCGGTTCCGGTCACCGAGGCCTCCTCGAGATACACCGAGGCCGGCACCAGACCACCCGGCGCCTCCAACACGTAGTCAGCCGTCGTGTCCTCGCGGCGTCGAACCCCCATCGCTTCCAGCGCCTGGAGGTGTGCCGACAACGTGCGTCGCGCTGGAAAGTCGCCACCCGGCGGCGCCAGCCGCACCCGCCCGCAGCGCGCCAACAGCGGGCCACACAGCAGCACCGACCCACGGAGCCGTCCCACCAACCGTCGGTCCGGCTCCTCGACGGTGACCTGCGCACACTGCACCCGGAGCCGCGTTGTGCCCACCCCCTCCACTGAGGCCCCGAGCCCCTGGAGCAGATCAGCCATGACGTGCACGTCCTTGATCCGAGGTACGTTCGTCAGTTCACACGGCGCGTCGGTCAGCAAACAGGCCGCAAGCAGCGGCAAGGCCGAATTCTTGTTGCCCGCGACCTCGAGCCGACCCATCAGCCGGTGGCCACCCTCGACCACCAGCGTTGTCAGTGCTTCCCCGGTTAAAGCCATACCTGAATTCATCCCACCTCGTTTCCACCCTCGATCTCGAACTCACCGAGGTACATCAACTCGTCGCGCAAGACGAGCCCGAATCGCTCGCGCACGCTCGCACGGCATCGCTCTATGAGCGCGCGCACATCACGGGCCGAGGCCCCGCCCTCGTTGACGATGAAATTGGCGTGCACCGGCGACACTGCGGCTGCTCCCACCCGGTGGCCCTTGAGCCCGGCCAAATCGATCAGCGCCCCGGCCGATCTGGGCACGCCGTCCGGGAGCGGACCATCGTCGGGTCGGGGATTCTGAAATACACAGCCGGCCGATGCCCGGTCGAGCGGCTGGGTCCGCTTGCGGAAGGCGAGTGAACGGCGCGCGGCCGCCCGCAACTCCGTCACCGCACCAGCCGCGACCTCGAACTCGGCCCACAGCACCAGTTCGCCGGTGTGCTGCACACGGCTCTCGTCGTAGTCGAAGCCCATGTCCTGGGTCGACACTCGCGCGACGTGTCCAGCCCGATCAACGAGACCAACCGCCGCCACGATATCACCGAGCAACTGGTCGTCGAAATGCGCATTCCCGCGGATCCCTCCACCCACCGTGCCTGGCGTCCCGGCCCATCGCTCGAGACCGCCGAGCCCGCGGCGGACGGTCCACCGCACAAGGCCGTTAATCGTCACCCCGCTGTCGGCTCGCACGTGATGCGCGTCGACACGACCAATGGCGCCGTGCCGGATCCGCAGCACCAACCCGCGCACGCCCCCGTCCCCCACTAGCACGTTGGAACCGCCGCCGAGCACGGTGAGTGGCATTCCGAGGTCCCGCGTCAGGCAGGCCGCCGTCACGATATCGTCCGGGCTGGGGGTCTCGACCAGCCACTCGGCCGCCCCGCCGGTACGAAACGTCGTCAGTTCACCCAGCGGCACCTGCCGGCCGACCCGGTCGCCAAATGCCGCGCGCAGCCGGCGATCGGTTTGATCCAAATCGGCGTGCCGGCTACCGCCTACAGCTTGGCTGGACATCGGGTGACCCGCATCAGTGTCTGCTGTTGAGCGATCAGTGCGGCAACCGCCGACCGTCGATCGCACAGCTCGAATCGAATCCAATCGCCCGGGCCGAGTTGACCAGCCACGGGGAGATCGGCGCTAATGACGGTCGCGATCCTCGCGTATCCGCCCGTGGTCTGACGGTCGGCCATCAACAGAATGGGGTGCCCGGACGGTGGCACCTGCACGGTACCGAACGGCGTCGCGGCCGACAAGACGGGGGTCTCGTCCGCCAACGCGACCGGCGGTCCATACAGCCGGTATCCCATCCGATTCGACTCGGCCGCCAGCGTGAAGCGGGTCGTGCTGAAGCCCGCCAGCGCCGCGTCTCCGCAGCGCGGGCCGGGGTCATCGTAGTCGAGGGCGGCGATCGCCCGGATACGGCTCCCGCCCTCCGGCAGCGGGAACGGCGGGCGCAGTGACACGCGCCGTGGCGCTCGTCCCACCCGTGGGCCCACCGCCAACTGGTCCCCTTCGCACAACCGTCTCCCGTCCAACCCGCCGAACCCACTGGCCAGATCGGTGCTCCGACTCCCGAGCACCAGCGGGACGTCAATCCCCCCGGCAACCCCCACATACGCGCGCGCGCCGGCACCGCGGGATCCGAATCGCAGACTGCTCCCTCGACCTGCCCGATGGGCGACCCCCATCTGTACGGGTATGTCGTCGAGACGCATCTCGAATTCCGCGCCGGTGACCGCGAATGTCATGTCAGCGAGAAATTCGAGCGCCGGACCCACCAGCGTCACCTCGAGAGTCGCGCGGTCAGGCGGGTTGCCCACCACGACGTTCGCGAGCGAATGTGACACCTCGTCCATCGGCCCCGCCACCGGGACACCAAGCGATTGACTTCCCCACCGCCCGCGGTCCTGCACGGTGGTCAACAGCCCTGGGTCCACGACCCGGATAGTCACCGCCCAGCCCCCTCGCTCACCGACTCGAACGTGATCACGTCACCCGGACGCCACGGACACGGTGGGTCACGCCCTGGGTCGAACGGCTCCACTGTCGCGCGACCAATCAGATGCCACCCACCCGGCGCCGTGGCCGGGTAGATCCCGGTCTGCGCCCCCGCGATGCCCACGGACCCAGCCCCGACCGCGGGCCGCGGCGTGGCTCGACGCGGGATCGCTATCCGCGGGTCGACGATGCCCATATAGGGAAAACCAGCCAGAAAGCCCACCATATACACTCGATAGTGCCGCTGGGTGTGGAGCCGAATTACCTCGTCCGGAGAGACCCCGGCGAAGCGGGCGACCTCGGCCAGATCCCGGCCAGCGTCACCGCCGTACACCACCGGGACGACAATGTCCCGTTGGGGCTGCCCGGTCTCGAGCGGCGCGCCAGCGGCCTCCTCCAGCGCCGGCCAGAGGGAGTCGAGGTCCGCCCGAATCGGGTCCAGATACACGGTCACGGCATGGTAGCTCGGCACGACATCGCGGACGCCGGGGTAGCCCGCCGCCCAAACCGCCTCCGCCAATGCCACCGCCCGAGCGCTGATGTCCGGGTCGATCCGCGCCGGGAAGGAGACGGTCACGGCGGCGTCCCCGGTCATCGAGATGCGCCAAGTCAGCATATCTAGACGGGGCTACGCCCCGAACCCCACGCGGCCGCGGGGCGCGCATTGTCGCGCGCCCTTCGTCCTCGTAGCCTCACATCCGGCCCTACTTATCGTGCGCGTTGCCGTCGGGCTCGGAGCCGACGGCCGGCGTTTCCGGGGCGGACAGCGCATCCAGCAATCGCTGATGAATCCCGCCGAACGCACCGTTCGACATCACCACTACCTGGTCTCCTTCACCGGCGTCCGCGGCCACGGCTCGCACGATGTCGGCCACATCTGCAAAATGCCGGGCCCGGGGTCCGGTGCGTCGGATCCCGTCCAGCAGTTCAGACTCGGACAGCCGCTCGGCGTCTGGCAATGACGACCGGTAAACGGGGCCGACGATCACTTCGTCGGCCTGATGGAAAGCGGCCGCAAACTCCGTCTGAAAAACCCGCCGACAGGCCGTGGCCGACCGTGGCTCGAACACCGCCCAGATCTTTCGCGACGGGAACGCCGCACGCACGCCGGCCAGCGTTTCCTTGACCGCCGTGGGGTGATGCGCGAAGTCGTCGAACACGGTGACACCCCGAGCGCGGCCACGCACTTCCAGCCGCCGCTTGACCCCCTTGAATCGGGCGAGGGTGGCGGCAACGGTGTGCATGTCGAGCCCGGCCCCATACGCCACGGCTATGGCGGCGAGCACGTTTCTGACGTTGAACGCCCCCACCAACGGGACCTGCACCTGGCTCACTCGGGCCCCGCGGTGCTCCACCCCGAAGGTCATCCCGTCGGGCGATGTCTCGACGTCGGTGGCCCGCCAATCCGCGGTGCTCGCCAATCCGAAGGTCGTGACCGGACACGGCGCACCGTCGGCCACCTCCATGGCCGGCACGCTGTCGGCACCGAGTATCAGGCTCCCTCCACGCGGTAACAGCGAGACCAGACGTCGTACGGCGAGCCGAATCGCCTCGAAGTCGGCGTAGATATCCGCGTGATCGAATTCGAGGTTACCGACCACCGCGACGTCCGGCAGATACTTCAGAAATTTGGCGGTCTTGTCGAAGAATGCACTGTCGTACTCATCGCCCTCGATCACGAATTCGCGCCCCTCCCCCAATCGGTAGCTCGAGTCGAAATTGCCGGCCAACCCGCCGATCAGAAAACTCGGATCACGCCCCCCGTCGGCCAGCACCCAGCTCACCAGGGACGCCGTCGTGGTTTTCCCGTGGGTACCGGCGATCACGATGGAGTGCCGGTCCCAGAGGAACGTCTCGCGCACCATGTCCGGCAACGACCGATACCGGAGTTTGCGATCCAGTACCGCTTCGACTTCGGGATTGCCGCGGGACACGGCGTTGCCGATGACCACGAGCTCGATGTCCGACGTGATGTGCGCCTCGTCGAATCCGTCGAGACACGTGATCCCGCGAGCGGCCAGGAAATCACTCATCGGCGGATACACGTGCGCATCGGACCCGTGCACCGCATGGCCCCGGTCACTGAGCATTGCGGCCAGCGTCGCCATGGCCGTGCCGCAGACGCCGATGAGATAGACCTTCATACGACAGCCGACTCCGTCACCACGAGACGAGACCGATGACCAGCCTCGAGCGTCACCTGCACCCCGAGCGGCACCGTGAAGGCTGGTCCCCGGGTGTGCCCCGTCGGGAACCCGAAGACCACCGGACCCGGGAACGTATCGAACAGTTCCGCCATTACCTCACGGGCGGTTGGGTGCCCGCCCGGCTCGTCGCAGTCCGGGAATTCGCCGCACACGATGCCTGATGCCCGAGCCAGAAGCCCGCTGTACGAGAGTTGGGTCAGCATCCCGTCCAAGCGATAGGGCCGCTCACCGATCTCGTCGAGCAACAGGATGTATCCGGGAGGGGGTGCGAAGGCGAACGGGGTGCCGAGTGACGCCACCAGCTGGGTCAGCGTCCCGCCCATCAGGATTCCACCAGCCACGCCCGACCTGCACGGCACGAGGCCTTCCGGCGCGAGCTCCCCCACCGGCTCGGTCGCCATGAGCGACCGCACGAAGGAATCACGGTCGTAGCGCGCCTCCCCGCCGGCCAGGTTCAACACCATCGGCCCGTGAAAACAGGTCGTCTCGCAGTAGCAGGTCAGATACGCGAGGAGCGCGGTCAGGTCACTGTGCCCGATGAACGGCTTGTTCGACGCGCGAAAAACCGCGAGATCCAGAAACGGTAGTATCTGGGCGCTCCCATACCCCCCGCGCGCAGCCATGACCGCCGCGATGGAGGGGTCACACCATGCCGCGGCGAGCGAAGCCGCCCGACCTCGGGCATCGCCCGCAACATACCCGCGCCGAGCGAAGGCTCCCTCGGTGACGACGGGGGTCAGTCCGAGTCGCTCAATCTCCGTCACCCCGGCGTCGAAACGGTCGCGCTCGAACGGACTCGCCGGAGCCACCAGCGCAATTCGATCCCCCGGCCTGAGCGTCCGTGGCTTTCGCATCATCGACCTGGACATGAGTCATGCGGTCCGCAGAAAATCGCCTTCGCGCGGGCCCACGGCCTCATCATGCCCTTGCGATTTCTTCGGCCACCGCCTGGTGCGCCGAGGTTCCCAGACGCGCCCGGAGCGCCTTGCCGGCGAGCGGCCGGCGCGGACGGGCCCCCGCCAGAAAGCGCCCCTTCACCCGCCGCTGCCGGACCAATGCGTCTTCCACGGTCCGAACATCGAGCGTCTTTGCCTCGACGGCGCGGATGATCGCCTCCAACACGGACACATGGCGCTCCACCGAGGCGCCGCACAGAAGCGCGGTGTCGCAGCCGACGCCGAGGGCGGCCACCGCCGCCTGCTCAACTGTGTGCGTCTGCGTGATCGCGCCCATCTCCAAGTCGTCGGTCACGACCAACCCCTGGTGTCCGACCTCGTCCCGCAGCAGGTCGCGCACGATGGTTCGGGACAACGTAGCGGGCTGCTCCACATCCAACGACGGATACAGAATATGGGCGGTCATGACCCCCGCCACGTTGGCGCCAACCGCCGCCCGGAACGGTGCCATGTCCTGCTCTCGCAGACGCTCTGGTGCTTGCTCGATCACCGGTAGCTCTGTGTGCGAGTCGGCACGGGCGTCCCCATGCCCGGGAAAATGTTTCGCGCATGCGGCAATGCCGTTCCTCTGCAGTGTCTCGATGATGACCGCGCCGATCCGACCGACTTCCGCCGGGTCGGACGACAGCGCCCGGTCACCGATGACGGGGTTTGCCCCGTCGTGCCTGACATCGAGGACCGGAGCGAAGTCCAGCGAGACTCCGACCGCGGAGAGTTCGTCGGCCAGGGCGGCCGCGAACCTACCGGCCAGACCGTTGTCTCCCTGGCGACCGAGCCCCTCCATCGGCGGCCACTCCGTGAACGGGGCGCGGAGACGCGCCACGCGCCCGCCTTCCTGGTCAATGCCGATCCAGAGCGGGACGTCGTGCGCCAGCTCCTGCGCATGGAACGCCAGCTCGGCCACCTGCTCCGGCGCCTCGACATTCCGTCCGAACAAAACCACCCCACCCAAATCCCACTCCCGGGCCAGGGCGCGCAGCTCCGTGGGCACCAAGTACCCGTCAAACCCGGCCACCACAAGCTGTCCGATGTGACGATGGAGCCTTCTCATGTGACGATGGTTGGAAGCGAGGTATCCGCCCAAGCTGCCGGAGCCCATTATAATGCGCCGGTGCAGATTGACTCTTCAGCCCCGACCCGCCTCGACCTCGGCGGGGGCACGCTCGACATCTGGCCGCTCTATCTGTTCCATCCGGGCGCGCAGACCGTCAACGTCGCCATTCGCCTGCGCGCCGCCTGCACCGTTACGACGACCAGTGACGGCAGCGTGAGCGTGCGGTCGGAGGACACCGGCCATACCCTGACCGCCGACCGGTGGGAGACACTCGACACGACTGGCGAGAACCGGCTGCTCGCCCACATTGTGCGGTTCTTTCAGGTCAATGGAATCCTGCTCACCACCCGCGCCGCCTCTCCGATGGGAGCCGGTATTGCCGGCTCATCGGCCCTGACCCTCGCGGTATGCGCCGCGCTCGCGCGCTGGCGCGGCAATCACTATTCGCCTGACCAGCTGCTGACGCTGGCGATGAACCTTGAAGCGCGGAGCCTCGGGATCCCGACCGGTGTCCAGGACTACCGACCTGCACTGTACGGAGGGGTCTCCGCGGTCGAGCTCGACCCGCTCGGCGTGACGAGGGTGCCCATCGACGTGGACACGGCCGAGTTGGAGCGTCGCCTCGTCCTGGTTTACAGCGGAGACTCCCGTTCGTCTGGTCTCAATAACTGGGACATCACTCGACGTCACATCGAGGGCGACGGGGCGCTAGCGGCCGAGTTCGGCCACATCCGCGACATCGCCACGGCCATTCGAGACGCATTGACTCGCAGCGACTGGGCAGAATTGGCAACACAAGTGAACCGCGAGTGGCAGGCACGCCAAGCGCTGGCGCCAGGCGTTACCACCCCCACTATCGAGACCCTGATGGCGAGCGCCCGCAGTGCCGGCGCCGAGGCGGGAAAGGTCTGCGGCGCGGGCGGCGGGGGATGCGTCTTCTTTCTGATCGTTCCAGATCGACGGACCGAAGTCTGTCAAGCGCTCACTGACGCCGGCGCACACCTTTTGGACTGCAGCATCGACACCGACGGGCTACTGGTAGAGTCTCGTGACGGCTAGGGTCGTAGAACAGTACCGGCCTCGCGGCGCCCGGCTAGCCAAGGCGCGCGAGAATGCGCGCCCCGCGACCGCGGAGTGGGGCACCGGGGGGCCCCGAGTAGCGGCTGTGTGGGGTTCGAGGCATAGCCCCGACGAAACAACGCCGCGTAGCCTCGTCTAGAAATGGACAATATTCGCATCGCACGGATCTTCGGTACCATTGGCGCTCTCTTGGAGATCAACTCGCAGATCCATCGTCTCGACCTGTCGGATAGCCACGCTCGACTGGCGCGAGCGCGTGGGGTCAAACTCGTCATCTCCACCGACGCTCATGCCCCCACGGCGTTTAATTTGTTGCGCTGGCGGGTGACGACCGCCCGCCGGGCCTGGGCTGAGCCTGGCGATGTCCTCAATACGCTGCCGCTCGATGCCTTTCCCGCATCGCTCCGACACTATCGGGTCGACGGATGAGGAGCCACCCTCGGACTCAGGGCCAGTCACGGGAGGCATCGCGCATGACACCGGCCGAGATACGAGCGGAGATCAAGCGGCTGTACAACGACACGACCCGCGCCACCGTGGAACGAGATCTCCGACGAGCCGTGACGCTGTTGAAGGCTCTCGAAGACGAGCAGGAACGGGCCCGGGTCGCCGTCTACATGGACGGCCTGTCCCAAATGCGGTCGGAGTGGATTCTCGCCGCACGGAGCGCAGCCAGGAAGCGGACCCGGGTCACGGGAACGGGTCGTGGGAAGGCGTCCTAGTCCTGCACTAGCGACGCCCAAGATGGCTGTTTTTCTTGATCAGTGTCCTAAGGAGCAATGAAGCTGCGATAGTTCTCGGGGGTAATGGTGGCCGTCACGACCTCTCCGGAATCGCCGAGGGTACGGCCATCCCGTTCATTGAGCGAGAACCCGAATGCGCCGGCGTCGCCGATGTTGAGGATGATCTCCTCATTGGCCTCATAGGACGCGCGTTCGCCCCCGCGCATGACGCGTGCAAACACACGGTCGCCATCAATCGTCAGCGACACCCAGCACTCGTCACGCGGACTCAGCACGAGAGCGAGCGAGTCATTTGATGCAGGCACGGGCGGGGCCGGAGCTGGACGTACGGGCGGCTCGACCCGTGGCGGCGGCACCGGCGTGTCGCCGACCGCGACGGTCGGCGCCGGTGTCTCGACGGCCGCGGCTGATAGCGGCTCGGTCCCGTCCTCGGGGCCCGACGAGCCCCGGGTGCCGAGAAACCCGAGCAGCAAGGCCACAGGCAATCCGATCAGAAACAGCGTGAGCGCCGTCCCTGCCATACGTTGCTGGCTCTGGAACAGATCGTGTTGCTGCGACTCGGCGTCGGCCGACGCCGAGTCGGCCACCTGAGCCTCGTCCACCTCGACCATGAAGTCCCGCATCGTCTCCTCGGGGTCCAGCCCCACTTCGGTGGCGTAGGCCCGCACGAAGGCACGGGTGAAGATTCCACCTGGCAGGCGCGAGAGGTCGGTCTGCTCCAGCGCCTCCAACGCGCTCACAGAGATTTTTGTGGTGGTGGCAATCTGCTGCAGAGAGATCTGCCGCGCCTCGCGGGCCGAACGGAGACGTGCGCCGACGCTGCCGGCCGAACCGGATGTCCCGTCACTCTCGCTGGCTATGACTAATCGCATACGAGCGGCGGATCGCGCCGACGACATGCCTGAGACCATCGGTATCGCCGACTACGGTCGCCTCGGCGAAGAGACCAATGGCGGCCAGGCCGGCCGCACCTGCCCGAAACACTTCCTCTGTGTTATCGACCGTTACGCCGCCGATCGCCAGCACCGGCACGCTGACCGCTCGGACGGCCGCTGCGAGCGATTCAACCCCGTGAGGCGCCAGCCCAGGTTTCGACTGCGACCGATAGACGGTCCCGAAGGTCACGTAGTCCACGCCACCGCCGGACTCGACTGCCGCCGCCTCAGCCGCGCCATGCACCGACCGACCCAGCAGAAACCCCGGTGGGGTATGCGGGCGCATCGCCGAGGCGGCCACGGAGCCCCCCCGCAGATGCACGCCCGCGGCCCGAGCGGCCAGCGCGATGTCCAGCCTGTCGTTGACCAGAACCGCCGTGTGCGACCCGTCAGCGAGCCCCACGCATCGGTGGACGAGAGCGAACAGATCCGCGTCGGGCAGATCAGGCTCTCGCACCTGGATGAGATCCACGCCCGCCGTCACCGCCGCTGCCACCAGGTCGAGGAGTCCGGTGACGCGGGAGCTCGACGCGGGAAGACGCCCACGACCCGTGACAAGTGAAAGAATCGGGCGGCGACTAAGGACACTGACCACGGTGCGCCCAGAAGCGACGCGCGCCCGCACGGATCCACGCCACCAGTTCCCAGGCTCCGGCACCCAGGTTGACGGCCCCAACCCCGGAGACGGTACCCCGTACCATCGCCAGTTGCGCGATCCCGCCGAACAGCGGCGACGTGTCCACGAGCAAATTACGCTCCCAGAAGGTAGACCACGGGGCAATCAACAGCACGACCCCTGTCTCGAGCAAATAGACGATCAGCAGCGTACGTCCCAGTGGATGAATCTCATCCTCCCAGTAAAGTCGCTGTCAGCCGACCAACCCGCTGCTCGACATCCCGATACTCGCCAGCGGTCCCCTGTAACTCCAAGAACACGGCCAGCGCGCGAGCCGACTCGTCCATCCTGTCGAGCGTCGTCCCGAGATGATAGAGCAGCGTCCATCCCTCGTCGGACGTCGGCGCCGTCACCGCAGCCGCCCGCCCGAACCACTCGACCGCGTCGGCGGGGTTGCCTTCGTCCCGATAAATTCGCCCAAGCAGCGCCGCCGCCGAAAAACAGTCCCTTGGCCATTGAGCCGCGGCTTCGAGCGGACCCTTCGCCTCGTCGTAACGACCGGCCCGACCACACGCGACACCCAGCAAGTAGTGTTGCTCAGCGACCGCATCGTCCCCCTGCGCCTCGGAAATCCGGCATCGAAATGTCTTGAGAATCTCGCCGAGTGGACCGGCCGCGTCGCCCCCCCGTTCTCCTGTCGCTCGTCCACCACTCGTCGCGTCTCCGTTAGGACCCGATCAGGAATAACTTGACCATTCTGGACGTCGAAGCGCCCCTCCGGCAAGACGTGAGGAGTGCACATACCGGAAGTATGTGAGCGACGAACACCGTAGCCTGACGGGATGCATCGGTAGTCAGAATGGTCAAGTTATTCCCGATCGGGTCCTTACCGCCAGCGTGAGTCAATCGATGGTATCAAACAAGGCAGTCGGTCGGAACGAGCGCCGGTGCGCCGGCGAATAGCCGTGCTTCGCCAGAGCAGTCAGGTGGTCCGCCGTGCCGTACCCCTTGTGCCGATCAAAACCGTAGCGGGGATCCGCCCGATGCAACTTGATCATCAGACGGTCACGGAACACTTTGGCGACGATGGATGCGGCCGCGACGCCGGCACAGCGACGATCGCCACCGACGATACCGCGCTGGGGGATGGACAGGCCGGGAATTCGAAATGCGTCAACCAGCGCGAAATCAGGAAGCGGCGCCAGCCCCGTGACCGCGGCCCGCATCGCCACCAGCGAGGCGTGGTGAATGTTGAGCCGATCGATCGCCTCCGGGTCGCCAACGCCGACCGACCACGAGACGCAGACCGCGAGAATTTCCTCGTAGAGTCGGTCGCGCGCCGCCGCGCTCAGGAGTTTCGAATCGCGCAGGCCGACCAGACCATCGCCTGGCGGCAGTATGACCGCCGCTGCGACGACCGGACCAGCCAGCGACCCGCGTCCGACCTCGTCGACGCCGGCGATCCGGGCGAACCCCAGCCGACGCAGCTCGTTCTCGATGGTCCGGCGCGCCGACACTCGACCGCGCCGATTCGAGTGAGTCCGATCTGTCACCCGGCGGCGGGCCGGCGCTTCTCGCGGAGCCGGGCCGCCCGTCCACGCAACTTGCGCAAGAAGTAGAGCTTGGCGCGCCGCACGCGCGCCGCCCGACCGATCTCTATCTTGTCAATCGACGGCGAGTGCAACGGGAAGATCCGCTCCACCCCCTGACCGAATGACACCTTGCGGACCGTGAACGTACTCCGGGCGCCCGCGCGTTTGAGCCCTATGATCACGCCCTCAAACACCTGGATCCGTTCCTTCTCGCCTTCACGAATCTTGGCGTGGACGCGCACCGTCAGGCCAGGCCTGAGGTCCGGACGTTCGTGCAGCTGAGCCTGCTCTATCGTTTCAATCGCATTCATTGTTGTCACTTCGGTCACCTGTGTTCACTCCCGTAGTCGCCACGACACTACTCGTTCTCCATGTCTCGCAACACGGCCCGCTCTTCCTCGTCAAGCGCGGCATGTTCCAGCAGGTCCGGTCGGCGCTCCCGTGTCCGACGCACCGCCTGGCGTTTGCGCCATGTCCGAATGTCGGCATGGTGCCCCGACAAGAGGACCTGTGGCACGTCATCCCCCTCGAGCGACGCGGGCCTCGTATAGTCCGGGTAGTCGAGCAGCCCTCTCGCGAACGAATCCTCTCGCACCGAGTCGGCATCGCCGACAACACCCGGGACGAGACGGGCCACCGCCTCCACCACCACCGCTGCCGGCAACTCTCCGCCGCTCAACACGTAGTCACCGATCGAAATCTCCTCGGTCGCCAGCTGCTGCCGCACCCGCTCGTCAATCCCCTCGTAGCGACCACACAGCAGCACGACGTGGTGCAATCGACTCAGCCTGACCGCCTCGACATGCCTGAACGGCCGCCCCTGCGGTGACAGCAGCACCACCGCGGCGGGCTCCCCATGCTGACGGCGGATCGCGACGCTCGCACGGACGAACGGTTCTGGTTTGAGCACCATGCCGGGCCCACCGCCATACGGCACGTCATCCACCGTCCGATGCCGATCCGAGGTGTAATCACGTAGGTCATGGACCCCCACCTCAACGACGCCGCGCTCGACCGCGCGACCGAGCACACCCTCGGCGAGCACCGCCTGGAGCATGCCCGGAAAGATCGTGACCACGTCGAACCTCAGTCAGGCCTCCTCGCCACCCGCGTCCGGTTCAAGGCCAGCAGGCCGTCCGGCGGGTCGATGGTGATCACCCGATCGGCCGGATCCACCCTCACGCAGATCGCCGTGACCAGCGGCAGGTGGATTTCACCAGCCTCGCCTTCCACGATCAACCGGTGGGCCCCATCGTCCCCCTCGACGGCCCCCACGACGCCGACCGTAGCCCCGTCGACGGTCTCGACGTCGCAGCCAATGAGCTCGTGGTGATAGTAGGAACCATCCGGAAGCGAACCGAGCGTCCCGGCCGGGACCCGCAGATCGACCGACGCCAGCGCTTCGGCGTCGTTCATCGTGCCGACCTCTTCGAACGCCACGATCGGACGACCCCGGTGAAACCGGACATCGCTGACGGACAGCCCCTCGACTTCACTCCCTCGGCGCACATAGAGCGTATTCCCGGCACAAAAACGCTCATCCGGAAAGTCGGTATCCGGATCGATAATCACGCAGCCGCGGTTACCGTGGGCTCGCGCGACCCGCCCCACCGACACCATTGAGTCCCAGGCCAGCGTCACTCGTCGACGAAATCCACGGTCACGCGGCGCTCATCCGGCGCCTCGGCCAGTTCGGCCAGCGTCCGAATCGACGCCGCCGTACGCCCTTGTCGTCCGATCATTCGCCCCAGGTCGTGCCCCGCGGTCGACAACTCGACATTGACCGCCCCGCCGTCCTCCCGCTCAGTCACCGACACGTCATCGGCGCGATCGGCCAATGCCCGGGCGGCCGCCTCCACCACATCACGGGCCCGACTCACGTCGCCACCTGAGTCTCGTCGGCACTCTCCGCCGGCGTCGCAGTCTCGACCACCGCGGGCGCTTCCGGCTCCACCGACGCGTCCGCCGGATCGGGCACCGGATGACGCGCGATCAGCGTCCGAACCGTATCCGAGGGAGAGGCGCCGTTGCCAATCCAGTGACTCACGCGCTCGCGGTCCACCTCGAGCACCTCCGGTTCCGCGCGCGGGTTGTAGTGGCCCAATATCTCAACGAACCGCCCATCGCGCGGTGCGCTCGATTCGACCACGACGACCCGATAGAACGGCCGTTTCGTCGTGCCAACCCGACTCAATCGAATGGTCAACATGCGTCTATCAACTCCTCACTCCTGGGTTCACTATCTCACCGGAAAACGCCGCCCGGTCGGCAGGCGCCGACGCCGACCGCCCTTTTTATTTCGAGACCGGGATGCCCCGCCGACCGCACGTAGCATCCGCCGCATCTCCATGAACTGCTTCAAGAGACGATTGACGGCCTGGACCGTCGTGCCGCTGCCCAGCGCGATGCGCCGTCGACGGCTGCCGTCGATGACCTGATAGTGCGCTCGCTCTCGCCGGGTCATGGAATCGATGATTGCCATCGTCTGTGACAGCGCCTTCGGGTCGACCTCCGTCGGAATCTGCGCCGACATCTGGCCCATACCTGGGATCATCTCGGCCAACCGGTCCAACGGCCCCATTCGCGTGACCGTCTTGAGTTGGTCGCGCATGTCCTGCAGCGTGAAATCGTTGCCGCGAATCTTCCGCTCGAGTCGTGTGGCCTCCTCCGGGCTCACCACCTGTTCGGCCTTCTCGACCAGGGAGAGCACGTCGCCCATGCCAAGCAGGCGCGAGACGAGCCGTTCGGGATGGAACGGTTGGAGATCCTCCAATCGCTCGCCATCGCCGATGAAGGAGACCGGGACACCAACGACCGACACCACCGACAACGCCGCGCCCCCTCGAGCGTCCCCATCCATCTTGGTCAACACCACGCTGCTGATACCCACGCGCCGATTGAACTCGCCGGCGCTCTTGATGGCATCCTGCCCGGTCATCGCATCGGCCACATACAGAAGGTCGGACGGCTCCACGGCCGCCTTCAGGGTATCCAACTCCCCCATGAGGTCGTCATCGACGTGCAGACGCCCCGCGGTGTCCACTAGCACCACGTCGAACCCAAACGATTTGGCCATCTGCACCGCACCTGCGGCGCGAGCGACGACCGCCGTATCACGATCCGGGTCGTGTACCCGCACGTCGGCGTCGCCGGCCAGCACCCCCAGTTGTTCGATCGCGGCCGGCCGCCGTATGTCGGTCGACACCACCAGTGGATGCCGCCCGTTCGCGCCCAGCCAACGGGCGATCTTGACCGTGGTCGTGGTCTTGCCGGCGCCCTGCAACCCCAGCAGCAGGACGACCTGCGGCCGCTGCTTGCTGGCGGACAACCCGGGCCGGCCGTCACCGAGGAGCGCCAGCAACTCGTCACGCACGATCGCCACGACCTGCTGGGTCGGCGTCAGGCTTTCAATTACCGCACGGTCCACAGCGCGGTCGCGAACACGATCAATGAACGCCTTGACCACCTTGAAGTTCACGTCCGCCTCAAGCAGCGCCAACCGAATCTCGCGTAGCGCGGTCTCGACGAATTCTGGGGTCAGACGGGTTTCACGCCGGATAGAGGCGAAGACGGCCTGCAGACGATCACTCAGTGAGGCGAACATGGACAACCGCTCTTGAGATCCAGAGGGGAAAGCGCTAAGCGATTAAAACGCAACCGTTTACTTTAACTCTGCGTGGACCGAACTGTCAACCAAATGAGCCAAGACACGGTTCACGTCAGGGTTGGCATCCGTGGTAGCGTCGGGGCGGCGGTCGAGCGAGGCGCGAGGAACGCGCGGGAAGGTGCGTTACACGGATTTCAGTGTGTGCCCGAGCTTCTTTTTCTTAGTGCGCAGATACGTCGTCGCGGCACCGGTCGTCGGTACTTCCAGCCCCAGCGAAGCGGTCACCGACAGCCCATAGCCTTCCAGTCCGACGAACTTCCGCGGATTATTGGTAAGCAGTCGCATGCTGCGAACCCCCAGATTACCGAGAATCTGTGCCCCGATGCCGTAATCCCGCTGATCCGGCTTGAATCCGAGGCGTTCGTTGGCCTCAACGGTGTCATACCCCTGGTCTTGCAGGTCGTAGGCCCTGATCTTGTTGGTGAGTCCGATTCCGCGGCCCTCCTGATTGAGATACAACAGCACCCCGCGCCCCTCGGTGGCAATCCGTTCCATCGCCGTCGTCAACTGGGCGCCGCAATCGCATCGGGCCGAATGAAAGGCCTCCCCGGTGAGACAACGGGAATGCACGCGAACCAACACGTCCTCGCCGTCGCCGATCTCGCCGCGGACCAGCGCCACGTGCGTCTCGCCGTTGACGATGCTCTTGAACGCGACAAGCCGGAAGTCCCCAAATTCGGTCGGGAGCTTGGACGCCGCCTCGCGACGCACGAGCCGCTCGTGGCGCATACGGTATTTGATCAGGTCAGCGATCGTGACCATGATCAGCTTGTGCTTGCGGGCAAAGCGTCGAAGATCCGGCACCCGAGCCATCGTGCCGTCATCGTTCATGATCTCGCAAATCACACCCACCGGCTCCAGACCCGCCATGCGCGCAAGGTCGACCGCCGCCTCGGTCTGACCGGCCCGGACGAGCACACCGCCCTCCCGAGCCCGCAGCGGGAACATGTGCCCCGGACGAAGCAAGTCGGCCGACGTGCTCTTCGGATCGGCGGCCACCCGCGCCGTCTTGGCGCGATCGGCGGCTGAAATCCCGGTGCTCGTCGACTCCTTGGCCTCAACCGTGACACAAAAGGCCGTGTTGAATTGCGACGTGTTGTCCCGCACCATCAACGGAATGTCGAGCGCGTCGAGCCGCTCCCCGACCATCGGCAGGCAAATCAGGCCGCGGCCGTACTTCGCCATGAAATTGATGATCTCGGGGGTGGTCTTCTCCGCCGCGATTGTGAGGTCGCCCTCGTTCTCCCGGTCCTCGTCATCGACGACGATGACCATCTGCCCGGCCTTGATGGCCGCGACCGCGTCCTCGATCGACGCGAACGGCCCCGGAGTGCGACGACCCGCCGCCAGCTTCAGCGCGGGCGTCTGTCGACGCGACCGCTTTCGAGTGGTTTTCTCAGCCATCCTGTTCCTCGACGTCGAGCTCAGGCCTGGCGAACTCGCCGACCTCCAACGCTCGTACGACGTATTTTCCGATGATATCGCACTCCAGGTTGACGGTCGCACCCACGTCCAGGTGCCTGAGATTCGTATGGTCCCAGGTGAAGGGCACGATCTGCACGACGAACTGGGCGTCATCGAGCCCGGCCACGGTCAGACTGATCCCGTCGACCGCGATTGACCCTTTTCGAACCAGCAGCGGAGTCAGCGCCGACGGAAAACTGACCGTGACCCAGTGGAATTCCGCCTCATGCCGCATGGTCACGATCCGGCCGGTGGCGTCCACATGTCCCTGAACGAAGTGTCCCCCGACGCGCGCATCGACTCGCATCGACCGTTCCAGATTGACGATGCTCCCGGCCTGGAGCAGGCCGAGACCGGTCACGCGCGCCGTTTCTGGCGCAATCTCAGCGTGGAAGGTCCCGTCGTCGTCCCACGGTCCCTGCACCTCGACCTCGGCGTGGACGACGGTCAGGCAGACGCCGTTAACGGCAATGCTCTCCCCTGGCGCCAGCTCGCCCGCCAGCGGGGTCGCGACGACGATACGATAGCCGGCCGGTATCGGCCGGAGCTCGGCAACCGTGCCGCACGATTCAATCAGTCCGTTGAACATCTGCCTCCAGTAACACGTCGTCACCCAGCCAACGTGGCTCGCTGCCGCCCAGCGCCGCAACCGACGGTCCCCCGTCCGACATCCAGGGAACCGCATGGCGGCCCAACGTCACCGGAGCCACATACAGGCGAACGCGATCGACCACGTCCGCCACCCAGACACCGCGGTGAAGCGCGGCGCCCCCCTCCACCAGCATGTCGCTCACGTCGTAGGCGACCAGCCGTGACATCGCCAGGGCGGGATCGCGAAGCGGTAACGCCTCGATGACCGCGCCAGCGGCCTCGAGCGCCGCCGCACGCGCCGGCCAGGCTTCCACCGCGGCTTCTGTCGTCATCACAACGACCGGGCCGATCTCGGTGGTCGTGAGCACGCGGGCCGTGGTCGGCGTGCGCATCCGTGTGTCGAAGAGCACGCGCACGAGCGGCCGGGTCCGAGTGACGCCGCGCACCGTCAACAACGGGTCGTCTACGAGCACCGTTTCTGAGCCAACGCCGATCGCGTCGACCCAGGCCCGCACGCGGTGAGCGTGAGCCGCCGACTCGGGTCCGGTCAACGCGGTCCGCTCACCGGGAGCGGCGGCGATGCATCCGTCGAGACTGATTGCGGCCTTCATCGTCACAAACGGTCGCGCGCGTCGCTGTACGCTGAAGAACGCCTCATTCAGACGCGCCGCCTCCACTCGACGGAGACCAACCAACACGGCGATGCCGTGATCGCGCAAGTACTGGATGCCGGCCCCGTTCACGCGTGGATTCGGATCCTCGACCCCGACCACCACATCCTGCAGCCCGGCGTCGACGATCCGTTCGACACAAGGCCCGGTGCGCCCGGTATGTAAGCACGGTTCAAGGGTGCAGTAGAGCCGCCCGCCTCGAGCCGCCTCGCCTGCATCGTCGAGGGCCATCACCTCGGCGTGAGGCGCGCCCGCCCGGGCATGGTATCCGCGGCCGACGACGCGATCCCCCTGCGTCACGACGGCCCCGACCATCGGGTTCGGGCTCGTGCCCCCCCGGCCACGAGCCGCGAGCGCCAGGGCCTCGTCCATCGACGCCTCGTCGGCGCTGACGGCAATCACCGCAGTCACCACACCGGCTCGAACAACGCGTCCACGTATTCGGCCGGTGAAAACGGTACGAGGTCGTCCAGTTGCTCCCCCACCCCCACATACCGGATGGGCACCCCGAGCTCGGCCACAATGGCCACGGCAATCCCTCCCTTGGCCGTACCGTCCAGCTTGGTCAACACGATACCGGTGACGCCCGCGGTCTCGAGAAAGGCGCGGGCTTGGGCCAACCCGTTCTGCCCGACGGTAGCGTCGAGCACCAGCAGCGTCTCATGCGGCGCCCCGGCCACGGCCCGGCCGGCCACACGACGGATCTTGTCGAGCTCATCCATGAGATTGGCACGAGTATGTAGACGACCCGCGGTGTCGACCAGCACGACATCACGTCCCCGCGCCTTGCCGGCGGTGATCGCATCGAACACCACGGCGGCCGGGTCAGATCCGGGCCGCGCTCTGACGAAGTCCGCATCGACCCGTCGGGCCCAGACTTCCAGCTGTTCGACGGCGGCGGCACGAAAGGTATCAGCCGCACAAATCACCGCCCGCTCTCCCGACAGCGCCAACAGCCGTGCCAGACGCCCGACCGTGGTGGTCTTGCCGGTGCCGTTGACCCCGACGACGAGCACGACCCGTGGGTGGACGTTGCTCGACGGCGCTGGGCCGGACAGCTCGAGCAGCCGGAGCAACTCCGCCTTGACGACGCTGCGCAGATCCGAGCCGGCAGTCTGGCCACTCGCGACCTCGAGCAAGCGGGCAGTGGCAGCGACCCCGATGTCCGCCTCGAGCAGAATCCCTTCCAGGTCATCCAGTGTACCGACAGCGGGACCGCCGCCGTCCGCACGCCGACCGGCGTCAAGACCGTCTATGCTGTCCACGAGTTGTGCGGCGGTACGCCGAAGACCGGCCCGAAGCCGTTCGAGAACGTTCACGGATCCACTATGCCACAGGAGGGGAACCGCTCAAGGGACCTTCGGCTTCCGGCCGCTGCCGCCTGAGCATCAGTTCGTCGACCGCCACCCGCGCCTCCGTGCGTCCCTCCAGGACCGCGGCCATTTGCGTCGCAATCGGCAGGTCCACGCCGTGTCGGCGGCCGAGTTGAAGGGCGACCTCGGTGGTCTTGACTCCCTCTGCCACGGTTC
>Ga0315338_1000289_pt1 | contig 145568 bp, 176 predicted proteins | sample ASW8metaG_FD_204518 | JGI IMG/M metagenome (GOLD analysis project Ga0315338, IMG submission 204518) | Ammonia-oxidizing marine archaeal communities from Monterey Bay, California, United States - ASW #8 | ecosystem: Environmental > Aquatic > Marine > Coastal | place: USA: California | collected... | reverse complement strand
TGAATTATGTATTGCAAAAGAAGTTGATAATACTATTCCAAAGATAGAGCCTTTTATGACTGCAATATCAAAGGGATATAAATATCATAATATAAATAATAATGGATTTGAAGTTGTAACTGAGGCTGATGAGGGATGTTTAGAACCTTATACTCCTGTAGATATAGGAATAAAAGTTAGCCCTTTTGCAAAATGTAGGGTTGGAGATAGTCCTGAAAAAGGATATAAAGAGATGCAAGAAAAATTAGGCCCTAAAGGAAATTATGTGCTACCAGCACATTTGGCTAAGTTATTTTTGCCTAGTCCTGAGGCATTCAAAAATGCATATAATCTTTCAGATCAACAAGTAGAAGAAATTGGAAAAGTTGAATTATATGTTAAATGTCAAACTGAATGGGGGAATGTAAATCCAGATCCATATGTAATAAAAACTTGCGTAAAACCTGGACCAGACTTAACTGCTCCAAGAATTGTGTTAAGTAATCCTGAAACTGGAACTTATCTGCCTTTTGACGCAACACAACAAGATATACAGATATATGTTAATGAACCTAGTGAATGTAAATGGAGTAGTGAAGATAAAGAATTTGAAGCTATGGAAAATACTATAAGTTGTATAGTTAATCCTCATGAATATACTCTTTATGGACTTCCATGTAATTTTACCGCAGATGTTAGTTCAAATAGTAAATTCCATATTAGATGTAAGGATCTTTCAGAAAATTCAAATATTATGAGTGAAAGTTATGTTATTGAATTTGGAGAATCAACAAGTCAATTATCTATATCTGAAGTTATTCCAAAAATTGGGGAGAGTTTAACTTATGGAGTTGAACCAGCTACAGGAACTCTTAAATTGAAAACTCAAGGAGGAGCTTTAGACGGAATTGCAACTTGTTCTTGGGATGGGAATGGGTATGGGGATAGATTTAGTTATCAAAATAATAATGGAGATATTATTCATGAATATACTTTAACAAGCTTATCTAGAGGGAGATATGAAATTAGTTTTGCATGTGAAGATCCTGCAGGAAATACTGCAGAAGCTTCAACAAATTTTATTGTAAAGATAGATAAATTTGGACCTAAAATTACAAGGGCTTACCATGAAAATGGATTGAAAATTGTTACATCCGAGTTTGCAGAGTGTAGGCAAGACTCTAAAAGAAGTTTTGTATTTGAAGAAGCCCCTTTAATGAATACATTAGATGGTAAGAATCACTTTGGAGATTGGGATGCTAGAACCTATTATGTTCAATGTAAGGATGAATATGGAAATAAAGGGGGTAGATTAAAGGTAAGACCTTCTAAATAAATTTATAAAGAAGGCAAGCCTTGAATAAAAATGATTGAAAAAAGAGGAATCAGTCATAAAGCGCAAGTTAGTGTTTTTATAATATTGGCCATATTAATAATTCTTATTATCGTGGTCCTAGTTGGTAGAACGGGTCTAAAAACAATATTTGTTGCAAAAACTCCTGTTCAACAAATAGAAAATTGTGTTGAAGATAATATAAACGAAGGATTAGAGTTATTAAAATTACAAGGAGGGAGTATAAATTCCTCAAATTATTATTTGTATAAAGGTAATAAAGTAGAATATGTTTGTTATACTGAAGAGATATTGCAAGAGTGTGTTATGCAAAAGCCTTTGTTAAGAAATAGTATTACTCAAGAACTAAAGACATATTCTAAACAGAGAATAGATAATTGTTTTAAAAGTGTGAAATCAAATCTTGAAAAAAAAGGATATGATGTTAAAATGGGGAAGCCAGAAATTAGTATTGAAATTATACCTGATAATGTAATAACTGAAGTGGATTTAGATTTAAGTATTAGTAAGGAAGGTACTGAAAATTATAAAAAAATTAAGGTAGGGACTAAATCTAAGTTATATAATTTTGTTATGATTGCAAGTTCTATAATGGCTTGGGAAACTAAATGGGGAGATAGTCAAACAATGAATTATATGTTGCATTATCCTTCTATAAAAGTTGAAAAGAAAAAACAAGGGGATGAAACAAAAATCTATATATTAACTGATAGAGATACTCAAGAAAAATTTATGTTTGCAGTGAAAAGTATGCCATTGCCAATAGGGATAGTTGGATAAAATGAAAATGAAAAAAATGTCAATAATGATTTTAGCAATGATTTTTTTACTGACTAGTGTGGGTTTTATTGTTGCTCAACAGATAGGTGAATGGCCTAATTTTAATGTTTGTTGTGAAAAGACTAAATCTGGAGCATGGTGTCAAAATACTCTTGAAGAAAATTGTGATGAATCATTTAGAGTAACTCCAACAAGCTGTGATGCTACAAGTTATTGTAAATTAGGTACATGTGTAGATTCTGAAGAGGGAATTTGTATGGAAAATTCTCCTCAAAAAGTTTGTGAAATATCTACTGGAACTTGGATTGATGACGATATTGAATCGACCCCTCAGTGTAATTTAGGTTGTTGTTTTATAGGAGACCAAGCAAGCTTTGTTACTCAGACAAGATGTAAAAGATTATCTAGCCTTTATGGATTAAAAACTAATTTTAAAAATGATGTTGAAAATGAAGTTGCTTGTATTATGACTGCATATTCAAGTGAAAAAGGAGCTTGTGTTTTTGATGAGGAAGGTAGTAGAAATTGTATTATGACTACTAGGGGTGGATGTAAACAAGGGGAGGGCAATGTTAGTTCTGAAGGAGAATTTTTTAAAGATTATTTATGTTCTGCAGATGAACTTGGAACTGATTGCGGCCCAACTAGAAAAACTAGTTGTATTGAGGGAAGGGATGAAGTTTTCTTTTTAGATAGTTGTGGGAATCCCACTAATATTTATGATGCTAATAGAGTTTATTCTAAGGATCCAAGTTATTGGCAAAAAATAGTTCAACCAATTGATTCTTGTCAGCCTAATGCAAATGATGGAAATGCAGGCTCTACTAGTTGTGGAAATTGTGATTATCTTTCTGGAAGTATTTGTAGAAAAGGGAGAGCAACTTATGGAGATTATGCTTGTAAGGATTTAAATTGTTATGACACTCGAAATGGAAATGATTATCGAAATGGAGAATCTTGGTGTGTATATCAAGGAGATGTTGGATTAGGAAGTGATTTAGTTGGTAGTAGGCATTTTAGACATGTTTGTATTCATGGAGAAGAAACTGTAGAGGCTTGTTCTGATTTTAGAAATGAAGTTTGTATTGAACAAGATTTACAAACAAGTGATGGAAATTTTATAGAAGCGGCATGTAGAGTTAATAGATGGCAAGATTGTATTAATCAACTTACAGAAAGAGATTGTTCAAATACTGATAAAAGAGATTGTGCCTGGTATAAGGGATTTCATTATGACGGAAGTTCAAGTAGTAATGAAAAAGATCAAAATGTTAAAAATCTTGCAGAAGGAGATAATAAAAAAGAAAATGCAGGTATATTGTTAGGAGGGGGAGTTTGTCTTCCAAATAATCCTCCAGGATTAAAATTTTGGGAAGAAGGAAGTGCACAGCAAACTTGTAGTTTAGGAAATGCAAAAATAACAGTGAATTATGAAAAGGGTATAATCGGGGGAAGAAAATGTGAAGGCAATTGCCAAGTTTTAACTAGTAGTTGGGCTGAAAAAATGAATGATGTATGTAAATCTCTGGGAGATTGTGGAGCCTATACCAATATTGCTGGAAAATATACTGATAATGGAGTTGCTATAAAAGATAATGGAAAAAGGAGAAAAAGTATTTCTCAAGGAATTGCTCATGAAACTAAAGGAGGTCTTTTTGGATGAATAAATTAAACAAAACTAAACTAAAAAGTTATTTTATTATATTCAACTTGCTTATTTCTATAATTGCACTAGGAGGTTTAATTGATGCTCAGGCTACAACTACAACTACAACTCCTACAACTACAACTCCTACAACTACAACTCCTACAACTACAACTCCTACAACTACAACTCCTACAACTCCTCTTCCAACCAAACCTATTGGAGGAGGAACTACAACTATTCCTAGTACTCCTACTGGAGGAGTTCCAACAACACCCACAGATCCTTTTAGTGGTCTTTTTTCAGGTTTGATGAATATGGATGGACAAGCACTTATAATGAAAGTAGGCATGGGTGCTGGACTTGGTGCGATGATTGGGCCTATTGCAGGGGGAGAAGATGGAGGTAAATGGGGGGCTCTTGCTGGAGCAGTAGGAGGATTAGTTTGGCAACTAACAGATAATTTTCTTTTTGGAATTGGGGCTGCAGCAGCGGTTTTTGTATTGACTTATAAAAAATCTAGTCAGGAAGTTACTGAATTTTATTGTTTGCCTTGGCAAGCTCCAATTGGGGGAGGAGATTGTAAATTATGTAATGAATTTGAAGAATGTAGTGAGTATACCTGTAAAAGTTTAGGGCAAGCTTGTGATATAGTTAACCAAGGTACTGAAGATCAAAAATGTGTTTGGGTTAACCCTCATGATGTAAGTTCTCCATGGATTAGTTTTCAAGATGTTAGTAAGGGTCATGTTTTCAGTCCTGATAAAAGTATAAGACCTCCTGCAACAGGAGTTATAATTAGGCCCACTGATAGGGATTGTATAAGAGCATTTTATCCATTAGAATTTGAATTTATAACTGATGAACCTGCACAATGTAAGATTGATTATAATCTTACTGAAAATTTTGAAGATATGGCTTTCTATCTGAATGGGGATACTTTATTCAAATATAATCATTCTGAAAAATTATCCTTGCCAGGACCTGAATCTATAAAGGCAGAAAATCCAGAAATAGAGAATGATGGGAAATATAGATTATTTGTAAGATGTCAAGATGCTAATGGTAATTTTAATCAAGATGCATATTCTGTAAGTTTCTGTGTTGAACCTGGGCCAGACACAACTCCTCCAGCAATAGTCAATGTAAATATACCTAGTGGAAATCCTATACAGTATAATCAGTCCAACTTTGATTTAGAGGTTTATGTTAATGAGCCTAGTGAATGTAAATGGAGTAGAGAAGATAGGAGTTTTGTTAATATGGAAAATTTAATGAATTGTGATAAAAATATTTTTCAAATGAATAATCATAATGTTTATACTTGTAGGACTACCTTGACAGGATTACAAGATAGAAAAGATAATGATTATTTCTTTAGATGTAAGGATAAACCTTTTGCAGAAGAGGGTGATAGAAATGTTAATACTCAAAGTTATAAATATACTCTAGTTGGAACTCAGCCTTTAAATATAATTAATGTTGGACCAAAAGATACAATAAGGGGGGCCACAGATGTTGTTCCTGTTTTCCTAGAAGTAACTACTGATAATGGTCATGAAAATGGTAATTCACTTTGTTATTATTATCATGATGAATCTAATAGTGAGCCTGCTGATGAATCCCACTATATTTTGTTTAGTGAAACAAAAACAAATAAACATAAACAACGACAAGATCTTGTTTCTGGAAATTATAAATATTTCATTAAGTGTGTTGATTTGGGGGGGAATGCAGCTTATTCTTCTACAGAGTTTAGAGTTGAAGCAGATAGAAATCCTCCAAAAGTAGTCAGGGCATATAGAGAAACTGATTTAAAAATAATTACAAATGAGCGGGCAGAATGTGGTTATTCTAATGATGATTGTAATTTTGAAATTGAATCTGGAATAGGGTTATCTACACTAGATAGTAAAATACATATGGCAGGATGGGCATTAAATAAAAATTATTATATAAGGTGTAAGGATGAGTATGATAATAGGCCTTTCCCTAATACTTGCACTATTGCTTTAAGACCTTCGGAAATATCTGAACCAGAAACTACTCTTGAATTTGGATTTTAGAATTATTCAAATTTTATTTCTTTTGATTTTTTTATCTCTAAGTTGTTAGAAGAATTTTTAATAGGTTTATTAACAGGAGTTTTAGTAAGGTTTATGCCCTTAGATTTTAATTTATTAAAATTTATTGAGGGTTTTTCTGAATTATGTACAATTTTCTTTTTTCCAATTAAATTAAACTCCCTATTCTCCCAATGTTTTCCATCAAAATAATATCCTACCGAATAAGTTCCAGCACCATATTTTTCAAGAACAACATCTAAATTTAAATAGGATTCATTTATTCCATAATTTTTATCAAAAAATTTTCCATGTTCAAATATCTTTTCTCCCCTGGTATTAAATACTTTCATTTCACCTTTTTTTCCTAAAATTCCTGGTATTGGCATATATAATCCTAATATTAATTTTTCGTCAGAATTATATTCTGATTTGTTTAAGCCAACAAATTCCCTTATTCCAATAGCCCCATCCCTATTAAAATCTTTACGATAATTTGCAATATATGTTTGAGTTATGTGGTCTACATCTACTTGACTTGCTTGTTGATATTGCCTATATAATTGAGGATTATTTCTTATTGTTTGTCTAAGCATTTGGAAGTCTTTTGATTGAGCTGAGGAATATGCAGTATCTGATAAAAAGTCCATAAAAATTGCAGTTCCTGCCTGAAACCTTAAATCATTTATTGAGTTTGCTGGGAGAAGTCCTGATCTTTGGATTCTACTAAAAGATCTAAATGCATCTCCGTAAGCTCTTAATTCTCCTGGAGATTGCGCATTTGCAGTATCTGTAGATAAAAGTGAAGAAAATGCAATAGCACTTGCAAGAAATGTTGATTTTACTAACTTGTTAATTAAGGATTTTTGCCCTTTCATAACTATATTTTTAAGATAATTTACTATATATATGTTCTGATTTAAAAATTAAATTTAGATTAAAGATTTTTTAGAAGGTTATATTTATATAATAATTTTTCTTGTGATATTTATGAAAAGAGGGAAAAATGCACAGATTACAATTTTTGTTATTTTGAGTATATTGATAGTTATTGGGTTCCTTATATTCTTCTTAATTAGATCTGAAACTCAAAAAGAATTATTAGATCCTCAATTCGTTGATTTATATCCTTTTGTAGAGGAATGTATGCAAACTGTGGGGGAGGAAGGTTTAGTCCATATTGGAAATACCGGAGGGTATTATTTACAATCTAAAAATTCTAATCATGTAGGAATTGCATATCATTTTGATAAGGGTATAAGTTTATTGCCCTCTAAAAGAGATATTGAAAATGAATTGTCTAATTATATGAGTGAAAGATTATTTTTTTGTACAAAGAATTTTGTTAATTTTGAAGATATAGATGTTGAACAAGGAGATATAGAAACTAAGACATATATTCTTTCAGGGAAGATTAGATTCGATGTTAAATATCCTTTGAAAATAAAAAAGGGGAATTTAGTTTCTCATATAGAAAGTTTTGAAAAGGAGATCCCATCAAGACTTAATACCCTTCATAATATTTTAAGTTCCATTAATAGGGAACAGATGAATAATCCTGAGCAAATTTGTATAACTTGCATTCAGAGAATATCTGCGAATAATGAAGTTCTTATTACTATGAATCCAGATCCTTATGATTCTGATACTATTTTATTTAAGATAATTGATGGTAAAATTAAATTAAATGGAGATTATTATAAATTTTATTTTGCACACAAATATAGAAAATGAAAAAATTAAGATTTGAGTTAGTAGTTATTATATTGTTGGTAATTGGGTTTATGGGCGTTGTTGCCGCTCAAGGGAATGGTGAAAAAATAGAAATAAATCATAGTGAAAGCACCTATAAGATTAATGGGGAGACTTATGAACTTTCTCCAGATTCAGAGGAAACTAGTTTTATTAAACATGAAAATGGAAGATTTCAAAGTGGGAGTTTTAAAGTTCTTGCTTCAAGAAGTTTTCCTTTAGGAGATCAAGATGTTGAACTTCCTAAAGGAGCAATAGCTAAATTTGATGATGATATGTGGAAGATAACAATGCCTGAAAATGAGCAAGTTAAAACTTCTAAGAATTATGGTACTAAATTTGGAGAAACAATTATAGAATATCAAAATATGGATGAATTTGAGATAGAAGGATATAAATTTGATTTAGAATCTAACCAAAAGCTTGTATCTAAGGATGGAAAATTATTTTTGAAGGGGTTGGGTACTACAACTATTGATGGTAATGTCCAGGTTAAAATTACACCAGATCAAAATCCAATGGTTTATATTAGTACGCAGGGAGATATTGAGGGGTATATCTCTAGTTCTTATATTTCTTTAAATAAAAATAAGGGAATTTTTGTTGCAGGAAGTAATAATAACCAACCCGGTCCAAAAATAAATTTATTGCATGGCAATTCTTATGCCTCTTTTCTAGGTCAAGATCAAAGCTTAGCATTTCAGCCAAAGGGAAATAGCTTAGGAAATTTTGTTGCTATTGAAAATGGACAGGGAATAGGACTTGTTCCTAAGATCCATACACTTAATGAAGCAATTTTTGATGATGATACACTAGGTTTTGAAATAAAACAGATAGGGGGTCAATGGGAATTTTATAAAGATCCTAATAATGCGCTTGTGGGATTTGATACTGCAAAATTTACTAATCCCATAGAGGTTAGTAATTATATTGGTAGATTAGATGAATATTCTCCTTTATCTACTTCTCAATTTCGTGGAAAAGATGTTGAAAATGTTCTCCTTATCGGAGACTATAATGCTTATGCTTATGGGCCTACCCCGAGTTATATGAAAGCACTAAACTACCATCACCCTAGCTTACCCAATGTTAAGGTAGGTATTTCTAATAAACTAGCTTTTTATGGTATAAAAACCATTAATGATTTTAATTCTTTTTTTGGGGGTTCTGTTAATCTGAAAGATAATGGAGGGGGGTTTAGACCTACTCCGCATAATTTAAGGTTACTTACAGATCTTCTTGGAGGATTGCCTGAAAATTATTGGGTCCAAGGAGAGTTCAATCCAAATAATCCATTAAGAATTGTTAGTAAAAATATGGGTCCTGCAGGAAGGGCTTGGACTCATGGATTAGTAGAACTAGATACAAATAATCCGGGAGTATGGGCTCATGAATTTGGACATATCCACCATTTTAATGCTCCAGGAGGATTTTGGTCTGATTGGAAATCGGTAGGATATAATCCTAGAAGTTCCAGTCTAGGTTTTGTTAGTTCATATTCTAGAACTAATTATGCGGAAGATGTAGCTGAAACTATGGAAGAAATTGCAACCGGTAGATTATATAATTTTTATAATACTCAGCATGGACATATAGTTAGAGGAAAAGCTGCTGTTTTTTATAAACATGGATTTATTAGTGAAACTCAATTTAGAGGCATAGGGTTAGAGCCAGGTAAAACTGATCAATACATAAATGATGCTAGAAAATTTACTGGGAGAATGGGATAATGAAAATAAAAATATTATTAATAGTGATTTTGGGAATGGTAGGATTAGTTGGAGCTAGCCCTAATTATTATGAATTTCAATTAGAATATGACCTTGGAGAAATAAACATTGAAAATATAGATGTTGTTTTTATTGAAGATGAATTTTTAAATTTTGAAAAAGAGTATTATTTAGAGATAGTTAATAAAGACAAAAATGTTTTAGAAAAAAAATATTTTTCAGTTCCAAAAATAGTATTTGTCGATGAGGGGGAGGATGGAATTAATGGAGGATATAGTTTTGAATCTGAGAATTTGACCTTTAAAATTTATGCCCCATATCATGAAGAAGGTTACAAAGCAAATATATATGATAAAAATAATACCCTTTTAGCTAGTGGATTTGTTAGTCAATTTTCTAAAGTTTTTGATAGGGAAGATTATTTAGGAATTGAAAAAAAAGATTCTGAGATGGATGAAGAAAAAAAGTTTGAAGATGTTTCTAGAAAAAGTGAACAAAATAAAGTTTACATAAACTTGTTAATTGGAGTGTTAATTATTTTATTGATCCTATTAATATGGATTTTTATTAGAAAAAAATAGTTAAGGTTTTTATATTGGATTTTCCTATCCTAATTATGAAAAAGAGGTTTATTAAAAATAAAAAAGGGCAAGAAGTTTTGGGCCTTTCCTTTGGAATTATATTTTCAATCATACTAATTGTCTTCTTTATAGTTATTGCAGGGATTGTAATAAAGTCATTTTTAGGAGCTCAAGATTGTGCTAGGTTGGGAATTTTTATTGATAGACTTGAAAAAGATGTTGATAAATCTTGGAATTCACCTTCAGATTCACACACGTTTAAAGGGGACTTGCCTTCAAAAATAGATTATATTTGTTTTGGAAATTTAACAGAGGCTAGTAAGGGAGAGTTTAAGGATATTGGTTATGAATTAGGTTTATTTAAAGGAAAAAGTGCAACAATGTTTTTTTACCCTAGTGGTAAAGCTTGTGAAATGCCTTTCTATAATCTTAGGCATATCGATCTTGAAAAAATAACTTCTATAAAAAATCCTAATTGTTTTGAAATTAAAAGAAAGAAAATAAGTTTCCAAATTGAAAAAGGATTTAATGATAGATTTGTTAATATAAAATGAGAATGAAAAAGAAAGGGGTGGCTCTTGCATTTAATTGGATTTTTGCAATTCTTGCAGGAGGATTTATACTTTTTTTAGCAATTTATGGAGCTGGAAAATTTATAAAAACTAGTGAGAGGGCAATTTACACTGAGACTGCTGCAAGTCTAGTTGGGTTAACGGATCCATTAGAAACTGGCTTTGCAAGTGGCAAAGCTCATGAAATAAGCTTTAAGAAAAAATCAAGATTATTTTTTGATTGTGATGAATCATTTAGAGTATTAGGAAGACAAAGGATTTCATTTTCTGAACAGACATTTGGAGATAAATATGGTGAACAAGGAGAGTGGATAACTATAAAAGATAAATATATTTTTGTGGAGAGAGAACTTGAGGCTAAAAAAATATACCTTTTTTCTAAACCATTTTTTATGCCTTATAAGATTAGTGATCTAATTATGATGGTTCCAGCCTCCCAAAATTATTGTTTTCATGAAACTCCTGAAACTATTAAAGAAAGTTTAGAAGGGTTAAATCTGAAAAATATAATCTTCAAAAATCAAACTAATGAGTGTGAAGGAATAGATGTTTGTTTTTCAAATAAGGTTGGATGTGAAATAGAGGTATCTGAAAGTCGGGGCACTGTTTTCAAAAAAGAAAAAGGTAAGAAAGTGCATTACGTTGGAGATTTATTATATGGAGCTATTTTTTCATCCCCGGAAATATATGAATGTAATGTTAAAAGAATTAAAAAAAGAATTGATGAGCTTACGAAAATTTATCTCGAAAAAATAGATATTATTGAAAGACAAGATTGTCAATCAAATGTAAGGGAAAAATTACAAAGTGTTATGGGAAATTTGGATAGCTCTAGTGAATTAATTAATCTCCATTCTTTAATGAAAGATGTTAATTCAATAAATAGGTTATCTGATTGTAGATTATATGATGATAGGGGGTTTGAATAATGTTACAAAAGGCTCAACTTAGGATTCAGGAGATGGCATTTATGATCGTTGCTGTTGTTTTATTTTTTGTTTTAGTTGGATTGTTTATACTATCTATTGCCTATACCGGACTTTCTGAAGAGGCTACGAGGATAGCTGAAGATAGAACTTTATCCTCCATAATTGTTCTTGCAGATTCTCCTGAATTAAATTGTATAAGAAAAACTAATTGTGTTGATGGGGATAAATTTATTAACCTTATAGGAAAAAATGCTTATCTTAATTTCTGGCCTTATAGTAGTTTGAGATTGATTAAATTTAGTGGATTTGGAAAAGAAAAAGATGAGATGTTAAAATGTACAAAGGAAAATTATCCAGATTGTGATTTAATTGAAGTTTTTGATAAAGGAGTAAGTAATGAAAGAACTGTAGGTAGTTTTGTTGCATTTTGTAGAAAAGATAATAAGAATGATGCAGTTTATGATAAATGTGAAATTGCAAAACTAATTGCAGGAACTAAATTGAAAAAATGAAAAGAAAAGCGCAACATGAGATAGCAGGATTTGTATTAATTGTATTAGTAGTTAGTGTTGTAGGGGTTGTTTTTTTTACATTAAGTTTTGGTAAAGGAGATGTTAGTAGACAAACTAGTTTAGAAGTTTCGCATCTTTTAGGTGCAGCCATGTATCAAACTTCAGAATGTGCGGTAGGATATATTCCAAATTATAGAGACTTGCAAACCCTTATAAAAGATTGTAGGAAGGAGAAATTAGGTAATCCTATAATATGTTTAGATGAAAAAAATGTTTGTGAAGTATTAGAAAAAGAATTAAAAGAATCTATTGGGAAGGGGTTTAGTGTTCATGAAGATTCTCCAAATAAGGCATTTAAATTAGAAATTTATTATTCTGGTGGCGAAGATATACCTAATGAACAAATACTAAATTTTTCGGAAGGTAACTTTGGAAATTGTACATCTATTGTTGGAGGAGATCATCCAATTCCTGCAAGTTCATTTGAATCTGGAAATATAGAAACTGAATTAGTTCTCTGCAAAGGATAGTGCAATTTATATTTTTTATTATAATTTAATTTAAAAGAATAAGCTTCTAATTAGTATAATGAAAAACTATACAATAACTTCTGAAAGTGTAACTGAAGGTCATCCAGATAAAGTATGTGATCAAATAAGTGATGCTATATTGGATAATTTGATTGCGCAAGATCCAGATAGTAGGGTTGCGATAGAATGTCTAGTTACTACTGGAAGTGTTCATGTTTCTGGAGAAGTAACTAGTAGGGGTTTTGTAGATGTTCAAAGAATTGCTAGGCAAACTTTAAAAGAAATTGGATATACCGATCCAAGATTTGGAATGGATTATGAAGATGCAGGAGTTTGGGTCAGTATTCATGGGCAAAGCTCAGATATAAACCAAGGAGTTAGTGAAGGTATGGGGGATGATAAAGAGCAAGGGGCAGGAGATCAAGGGATGATGTATGGATATGCTTGTAATGAAACTGAAGAATTAATGCCACTTCCAATAGTTTTGGCACATAAACTAACTAAAAGACTTTCAGTAGTTAGAAAAACTGATATTGTGAAAGGGCTGGGACCTGATGGAAAGAGTCAAGTTTCTGTAGAATATGAAAATGATAAACCTAAAAGAATTAGTGCAGTAGTTATTTCAAATCAACATCTTGCAGAAATTTCGGAAGAAGTTTTGAGGAGAGAGATACTTGAAAAAGTTATTAATCCCATTTGTAAGAACTATATGGATGAAAGGACTAAGATTTATATAAATCCGACTGGGAAATTTGTTATGGGAGGACCAGAGGCAGATACTGGATTAACGGGTAGAAAAATTATAGTAGACACTTATGGAGGTGTTGGGAGGCATGGAGGCGGTGCGTTTAGTGGTAAAGATCCTAGTAAGGTAGATCGAAGTGCAGCATATGCTGCAAGACATGTTGCAAAAAATATCGTCGCTGCAGGACTTGCAAATAAATGTGAAGTTCAATTAAGTTATGCCATAGGAGTTTCTAATCCCACTTCAATAAATATTGATTGTTTTGGAACAAATAAAATCTCTGAAGAAAAAATATCTGAATTAGTTTATGAAAATTTTAATCTTACTCCCAGGGGAATTGTTGAAGGATTAAATTTAAAGAGGCCGATATTTAAAAAAACTGCAGCATATGGTCATTTTGGAAGGCATGATGCAGATTTTAGTTGGGAAGTATTAGATAAGGCAGAGATATTAAGAAATGAATTAAACCAGCAGGATCAAACAAATTTTGATGAGCCTGTTAAAAATCAAAATACCTCTGATCAGAATAATTTTATATAAAATAGCAGAAAAGTTTATAAATAAAAGATGATAAATAATCAGATGAAAAAAGTAGTGTGTTTGAGTTTTTTAATCTTAATGATTATGCCACTAGTATTAGCTTCTGTAGATATTAAAGTTAAAACTGTTCCAGATCATAGACTTTCAGTTATAATTAGGGATGTAGGAAAATTAGTTACTCTAGATAGTCACCATCAAGGAACTGGAGATGGAGAAGTTGCAATAAGTAGTTTTGTTAGTAAATCTGAAGTTGATATTCAGGTTATTTTGAGATCTATTGATGTTCATGGAAAATTTATTGATATGATTAAAGAAAAATTTGAAGGAGTTCCTACTGGTGAAGTTATAAATATAAAATTAATTCCAGGGGAAACTGCAGAAATAGTCAGTTCTTTTGATGAGCCTGAAGAAGAGGTTGAAGAATTAGTTCAAGAATCTCCTGAAGAAGAGGTTGTTGAGGAAAAAATTGAAGAATCAGATATTACAGGAGAGGCAACAAAAAATTTAGGAGATTTTAATTCAAAAGTTGTTTATTATGTGATTGGAGTTGCATTATTGCTACTTATTGGATTCTATTTAGTAAAAAATAGAAAAAAAATGGGTAAATCAGGATTTAAAGTAGTAAAATTCTCTGATGATGATGATAAGGATGAATATGAAAAAAGAGTAAAAGTTGCTGAAATGAAGCTTAAAGAAGCTCAAGAGGCCTTATCTAAATTAAGTTAAAATTATTTAATTCTAAAACTAATTATTTTATAGATTGATTGTTATTATTACTTGGTCTGCATCAATTATCGGCCTTAATCTTTCTCTTCCTTCCTTGTGAGAGCTTATCAGTTCTATAAATCCAAACTTTTCAAGTAACTTTATATCTTGCCTTACTGCTTTAAAGTCTCTTCCAAGTAGTTTTGCTAGTTCATAGATTGATTGAGGGTTCTTAGTTTTGCAAATATGGATTAATCTTGCTCGTTCATTGCTAAATATTTTTCTTAAATTCTCTATTTCTGTCTCTTGTTTTTTAGAAGATTTAAACCTATGGAATAATGTTGAGAATGTTCCTTCTTTATCTGCAAGAGTTATTGATTTAGATTTAATATTTTTAGCCATATTTTACCAGGAATAGATAGTATATAAATTTAACCATATATCTACTATATATATTTTATCTATACCTAGATTTTTTTAACATATATGTTAAAAAAGATACCCTATCTCTTTTATAGTTAAATTTTGGATTTTTTTAGTATTCTATTAATTATTAAATAGTAACATAAGGTTTATAAAAGAACTTGTAAAATTACCTTAGATATCGTTAGAATATAAAAAAATTGGAGAAAGGTTTTTAAAGAAAAGTGTTCATAAATTATTATTATCATTAAAATGATAGATACAGAATTATACTTATAGAGATTACAGAAAAAAATTATGGCAATAGGCTATAAAAATGAGAAAATTGGTGAAAGGAGGTTAAAAAAAAATATGTTTAATTTTAAAAAGGTAGCATCTGTTTTAGCTAGTGCTGTTATGTTATCAAGTACAATCGGATTTGCTGCGGCTGCAAATTACCCTAGCCCTTTTGTAAAGGCTGGAACTGCTGATGTAGCAGTTGTATGGGGTGAAAATGCTGCAATGAGTGACCTAACTGGCGCAATTGATATGCAAAATGATTTAGGGGCTCTTGTTAAATTTGGAGGTACTGAGACTGAAGCTACAATTTCTGGAGAAGCTGCGGCTATATTTACTGGGGGGACTAAACTATACATTAATGATAGTTTAAATACTGTTAAGAGTGTATTAACAAAGTCTAATCTTCCATCAGTTTTAGGAGACTCAACTTTTAATGGAAATGTAGATAGTTCTATGACTCAAAAGATAAATATTGGAAGCAACCCTAAGGTTACTTTCAAAAAACAGCCTACAAGTACAGATGATCCTGATTATTCATTAACAACTAGTACTACTCAAGCCAATTATATCTATAACGCTACTGTAACTTTTAATAAGGCTGTGAATTTTTCACATGCTGATTCAGAGGGTAATGATATAGAATTATTTGGTACTACTTTTACTGTTGGCGCTGCCTCTGATTTTGACACTCTTGTTTTATTAAGAAGTGCTGAGAAACTAACGTTAGATAGTGATAATCCTACAGTAGATGTTTCTATTGAAGGATCTGTTTACACTGTTGAATTAGTTTCAACATCAGATACTGCAGCTACAGTAAAAATAACTGATAGTACTGGAGATTATGAATCTAAAGAGATTAATGAAGCTCAATCAAAGACTGTTCAAGGTGTTACTGTTGCAGTTACTGCAGCAGACGAAACTAATATCAAGCTTTCAGCAACTATAATTGTTGGATCTAATAAGCTTACCCTAGAAGACTCAAGTTCTGTTACATCTGGAGAAGATGATACAATCATCGATGGTACTCTAGTTGATTTTGAAAGTGGATCTGTGGGCGCTTGTACTAAACTTACTATTAGTGTATATGCTCCTGAAGCAGACTTAGATGCTCTAAAACCTGGTGAGACTTATACTGACCCTGTTTTTGGTACATTTAAACTTGATTTTGCAGGATTTAATATTGACTCTGTAGACGATGATTCAAGAGAATCTATTTCTCTCCAAGTAAATGGAGATGATAAAATGGATATAGCTTTTACTGATCACAGAGGAAATGCAAAAACATTCCAATTCGTTAAAAATACTACTGCAAGCTTATTATTGATGGGAGATGATAATCATCGAAATATTTCAGTTCTTGAAAAAGAAAGAATTCAATATCAAGAATATGTTGTTGTAGGTAACGAAGATGAAGGTTATTATTTACAGTTATCAGCTGTAAAGAATGCTTCTAGTGGAACAAGCAGTGATAAAGTTGAGTTTAAAGATATCTTCACTGGAGATATTTATAAAACATCTTGGACTTCAGATGGTGCAGGTACTATTGACATTGGTGGTAAATCTTACGACGTAGTGTTGGAAGGTGTTCACACTGATGGTACTGAAACTTTCAATGTAACTCTAAATTACCCAGATAGTAGTGGTGCTGGAGTTGCAGTTATCTATCCAACGATAGAAACAACAGAAGGTGCTAAAGTAGCATTTTATGAGCCAAAGACTATAAATTTGACTACTTGGGATGGAGATGGTACTGATCTTGGTGAACTTAAATTTCCTGATGGAGATGGTTACACGAGTGTTAGTAGTATTATACCAAGTACTGGAGATACCTGGAACTTTACTTCAGGAGGAACTGTATATGAATTGAATTTATCTACAACAACTAATTCCACAACTCATACTGTGGGTCAAGTGAAGTATAACATAACTTCTACAGGAGCTGTAGATGAAGTTAAGATTTACTTGTTAAATGTTGCTGAAACAACTAATATTATTATTCCTGCTGTTGTTGTTTTCGAAGAAAAAGATGACAATAGTAACTATGAAGCCATTATTGTTGAACTTGAAGCTGGTGCGACAAGTGATGATGGTTTAGGTGTTGATAGTGTTGAAGATACTTGGAGTAATGCTCTTGGTGGATGGAGTTCAACTAGATATAGTGATAGTAAACAAACCGATAGAGGAGATCTATGGGGGAGTATTATGACTACAGATAGTGCAGATTCAGATCAGAAAGTTGCAACAATAAGTTACCCTGATGAGCAAGTTTATGCTCAAATCTATGTAGCTCAAGATACTGCCTCAATTACCCCTGGTGTAACAACTGGAGGTGGTGGAGGACAAGTATTAATTGTTGAAGATTCTATGGTTTCAACTGTTAGCAGTAGAAACTTAGTTGTTGTTGGTGGAAGTTGTATTAACTCGGTAGCTGCTAAAATTTTAGGTAGTGATTCTCCAATCTGTACTTCAGATTTTACTGAAAAGACAGGAGTTGGTCCTTCACAGTACTTAATTCAAGTGGAGAAATCACCTTATACTGAAGATAAAATAGCTATGTTGGTTGCAGGATATGAATCTGCAGACACTCTTAATGCTGTTAAAAAGGCTAAAGAGGGAGTTTCAACTGATATTGGATCAAAGACAGTTTACCCAATAGCGGCATCTGAATAAATCTTATTTTTATTTTTTTATTTTTTCTTTTTTTTTAACTTTAACTGAGAAGTATGAAAATTCTTTTAAACTAAGAATCATATATATTTCAATGAAAAAACTTGTAACTAGAACATCTAAAGAAAAAAAAGATGCAAGAAATCAACTGATAATTGGGTTATTATTAATTTTTCTTATGCTTTTTAGTACATTAGGATTTGCGTTTGGAAATAATGTTGATAATGGATTAGAAAAAATAGAATATAATAATGTAGAATTTATAAAAGATAGTTCTGGTTACTGGAAATTTAATTTGCAGGGAAAAGATTTTTTTTCTTTATATAATCCTAAAGAAACAAAAGATATTAGTTTCTTGAATTATATGACTTTAGAAAATTTTTATGAGAAACCCCTATATATTGTGGGAAATTCTGAAAGTTTTTCTGAAATAACCCGAAATCTTAATGGGGTAATACAAAGACTTTCACAAGCATGTTATCTTGAAGAATGTGATGGAGATTTTCCTATAAAAGATTGTTCTGAAAACTTATTAGTTATTAAAGAACCAATAGATGAAAAAGAAAATATAGTTTTAGAAGATAATTGCATTTTTATTACTGCTAAAAAAGAAAATCAGTCAAGATACGCAGATGCATTTTTATTTAGAATTCTTGGAATTTAGTAGTATATTATAGGGTCTAAAAAAACTTAAAAAGTATTATTTTTTATAAATAAGATGGATGAAAGAAGTGAAAGAATAGATGATGAAAATTTGCCAGAAAAGATAATGGCAGGAAATGCAGAAGAGATAGTTAAAGAGATTAGTAATGAAAATCCGGTTTTTGAAGATAAAAAAGAAATTGAAAAAATTCAAAATCAACAAATAAAATGGTCATTGATCCTCATGATTGGCATTATATTAATAGTAGTTTTAGTTCCTTTCATAAAGACTAATTTTATAGATAGTTTTGATTATTATGGATTAAAATTTCAAAAAACTCAATTAGGAGATGAGCTTATATTTTATTCGGCAAAATTTCCGGTTGTTGCAAGTACGGGTCAGGTTGTTGGAGATTATTCGGTGAATTTTAGAAATGATCCAAGAGAACTTAAAAATATTCCTGCAAATATTTCTGAAAATAAAATAAAATTTGCATTGAAAAAAAATGAAGAAGGAAAATTAGGTTATGGCCCCGTTTATATTTCTTTAAATCCTTTCATGGAAGTTTGCCCTCAAAGTGGTATTGCATTAATAACTATGTCTTCATTTATGAAAGATTCTGGACTTGAAGTTTCTTCTGCAGTAACTGATAAGGCCTATGGAGAAAAGAATAATGAAACTGTTAAGTGGTGTTATGATACTCCCCTAGAAACTGTAGTTGTAGTTACTGATGGGGAAACTAATGAGATTAATGAATTAGCTCCAAATTGTTATGAAATAAAATTTAAAGAATGTGAGATTTTAAAAGTTACAGAAAGATTCACATTAATACTGCTTGAGGAATATGCTAAAAGATTTAGTTGATTTCTCCAAATAATATGTCCTTAACCGAAATTTTTAATATGATAGTAGAAAGCTTAGTAGGGCTTATAGGATCTCTAGATTATTTTGGTATATTTATATTAATGACTATAGAAAGCTCTTTTATTCCATTTCCTAGCGAAGTTATTTTAATTCCTGCAGGAGTATTGATTCAAAGGGGAGATATGGTTTTTTCCCTAGTATTGCTTGCAGGAACCTTAGGAAGCATTGTGGGAGCTTTAATAAACTATTATCTAGCAATGCATCTTGGAAGGAGATTTGTTAAAAAATTAATTTCAAAATATGGAAAAATATTTTTTATAAATGATGAAAGTCTTGAAAAATCTGAAAAATATTTTGAAGGTCATGGACATATTACAACTTTTGTTGGGAGATTAATCCCAGTTATAAGGCAATTAATTTCTATACCTGCGGGATTTGCTAAAATGAATTTAATTAAATTTATAGTTTATACAGGGATAGGTGCAGGAATTTGGACATTTATTCTTATTGTAATAGGATATTTGTTTGGAGAAAATTTAGAATTAGTTGAGAATAATCTTAAAATAATAACTTTAATGTTAATGTTTTTCGCATTATTAATTATATTAATATACTTATTAATTAAAAGAAAGAAATTAAGAAAGTCTTGATTTTTTCAATAGGTATTTTAAATCTGTATAAATTGGTATTTCTTTAATTTTAAATTTTTTTACTGTATAAAACCAAATTAAAATTACAAATAAAGTACTTAGTCCATACCAAAATATTTTATGAGTTATATCAAAAAATGTAAATGAGTTATGATAGAGTATTGAAAGTAGAAATATTCTAAGAATATTTAATGAAAGTAATAATGCTATAGAAAATAAAATTGTTTTTATTCTTTTTCTAATATTCATTGCTATTGAAAGATTTAAAATTAATAATAAAAGATATGCGGAGCCAGCTATACATGCAGGAATTATCTGAATAATTGTTTTTGAATTTAAAACTATTATTGAATTAAAATAAGTTACTTGATAAAATAGTTTTAATAAGAATATGGTAGGATATATTGTTAATGGTGTTAAGATTTTATAAACTAAGGTTAATGAAAATACTAGTGCTAAAAGAATAAGATACCTTATAAGAATATTAAATAAATTATATTTTTTTCTCATAAAGATTTAAGAAATTGATTCTTTAAAAGGTTAATTAAAAATAAAAAATTATAATGGCCTTGGTGAAACCATACTTCTAATTACAGAGATTATTGCAATTATAAGGATTATATTAACCAAGATTATTACATAGATAAACCAGTTTGATTTAACGTTGTCTACAAACGGAGTCAATTGAGTATTTGAAGCAGATATGCTTAAAGATACTTTGTGTTCTGTGATTTTATTTTCCCCATAAGTTGTTTTTATAGTAAATCCTTTATCTCCTTCTGCATTAGAGTCTACATTAAGTATAATGTTAACTTCCTTGTTTTCTCCAGCTGCCAGTGTGAATACTTGATCATCTATTGATGCAAGTGTTGCCCAATCATTTATTCCATTAACTGATAGAGTATACATTGTTTCTACATCTCCAGTATTTGTTACTGTAGATTTTATGATAACTTGCTTTCCTGCAACTGCATTAGGGGTTTCTGAATCAAATTCACTAGTTATAGTTGCATCCTCATCATGAGAGTGACAATTTCCTGCAACTCTTAATGTTGCGCTAAATTCTTCTTCAGACTCTTCATCATAACTATCATCATCTTCATCATAATCATAATATGTTTTAAATTTAAGATTGTATAACTTTTCCTCAGCATCTTCTGGAACTTCAAATTCAAATTCAACAGATTCAGTTTCACCTTCTTCAAGATCTTCTCTCACTATTTGTTCTAATTCTAATCCAAGTTCAGAATTATAAAGAGTAACTTTTAGTTGATCTTCATAATCTTCGTCTCCAATATTTACAAGATCTCCACTAACTTGTATTTTGTCCCCACATTGAGCTGGCGAATTTGTTCTTATATCATCAAAAACTACGTGTTTTTCTGAATCTTCTTCTCTTTCACCTACAATTTCTTGGAAATAAGTATTGTCTAAATCATCTGACTTTGCTGTACATTCATTTTCTTCCTCTAAATCATCACTGTACGCCTTTATAGCTAATCTATAATCTCCTGATTCAAAATCTGCTGGTACTGTGAACTCAAAAATTGCGGTTTCTTCATCATCTTCTTTTATACTTCCTAAATCTATTTCCTCATCATCCAAATTTTCTAGATCTTTAACTATGTTTTTACCACTAGAATCAAAAACAGCTAATTCTACTGTAACATCTCTTACTTTTTCATTACCTATATTTTCAACCTCAACTTCTACCTCAATCTTATCAAGAGGACTCCAATCTTCATCATCTCCATCATCATTATTTATTTTTATATCATTAATTTCTAAATTAGTCCCATTTTCACCCATGCTACAAAATGAACCAACAAAATTTACTGTAATTTCTTTATAATCAGTAGTATTGGCTACATTTTTAACTTTAATTTTACCTGTATATTCTTTTCCAATACTTAATTGGTTATGGTCTGCATCAGAAGTTACAGTAACCGTAATAGGTGTAGTAGAATCAATATTTGTTAAATCGCTACTATTATAAGTAAATCCAACTGATTGGCCATTTTCTAAAGTAATAGCAGGATTTGGGAAATCTAATGTAAAATTATATTGGTTAGAACCATTTGTGTCAGTAGGAGGTGTAAATTCAAAAGTTAATACATTAACTTTATTTTCAAATTTTAAAGAACTTGTTGAAAGTGAGAAATCTGTAGCCATTACTAGGCTCATTGATAATAATGCCGTCATTAAAAACATTGTTAATATCTTTGTTTTCATCATGTTATAATTTTGGAGTTATAACACCTTTTTAAAGATTATTGTTATTAAAAATGATTATTATATTATAATTTTTTATAATTTTTTATAATTTTTTGAATTTTATCTAGGGAAATATAAAAAATAACAAGTAAAATATTGAATTAATTATTAATGCCTATAATTAAAAAATAGAACTATTCTTTTGAATAATCTAATGATTTGTGTATATCTGCAAACTGAGGGGTTACAATTATTATGTTTTCTCCAAAACCAGCTATGCTTCCCTCAAGAGCATCTGCTGTTTTCTTTATTTTAGAAATAGCTCTCTTAAGTTCTATTATATCCTTAACCCTCAAAGGTTTAATATCTATTACGGCAATAGTATAACCCTCTCTTAATGTATTTAAAATACTATTAACATCTTCAAAACTTTTTAGAATAAATGGTCTCACCAAAACTTTTGATTTTTTAACTTCTTTTCCTAGATCAATTTCAATATATTCGGGATCCTCTTCACCGCCAAATGCTTTTTTTATACTATCAAACACCATCCTTAGAGAATATCCGAGAACTTTATAAAGATTTCTGTGATTCCAATATTATACTATAAAATAGGGATTTTTAATTAGAATTATTTGATTTGAGCCATAACTTCTTTCTTAAGTTCTTCAGCTTTTTTTGAAAAATCAGATTCTTGAGATTCTATAGTCTTTAATCTTAATTCTATAAGTTCTTTTTTCTTACTAAGTTCCTCTTCTATTTTTTTCTTATCTGATTTTATCATGATATTACCTACAAGTTTGAAAACATCTTCTTTTGAGTCTTTTATTTCATTTAATGCAGTTTCAGTTTCATTTTGTTCCATTTGAAATGCTTGTTTTTGCATTAATAATCCATTTAGATTTTGTTCAAAACCTTGTAGTTCCTTTATTTTTTCCTGAGTTTCTTGATCCATTTTATAATTATATTGCTTTAATTTTTACAACGTGTTTTCTTGGTTTATAGAAAATTTTAGATCTACAGTCAATGCATAGAAATCTTTTTTCTAAAGCTGTAGAAGTTGTTTTCTTTCCGCATTTGAAACATTTGTATGTTGCCATTTTGTTTGTTATATATAGTATGTAATTTAATGGTTTTTAAGTTTTTTGGGTTTATTCTTCTTTAGTAATATAGTATGCATGTCCTGCAAACTTTTTATCACATTTTTTACATTGCCAAATTCCTGTAGAAACTCTTTTCGCAGTGCCATTACAAAAAATACAGGATTGTTTTTTTCTTTGAATACTTTCTATATTAGATATCTTTTTTCTAACTCTTGTTCCATATCGAACACCAAGTCTTCCTGCAGCCTTTACTTTTTTTGTTCTCATTTTCTTGAATATTCATCAAATTTGTATATATTAGCTTCAGTTGAATCTTTCAGATTATGATCAAGAATATTTGTAATTTCTTTATTTTTTGAATATAAGTCATTAGTTTCAATTAAATATGGATCTATATTTTTCAGATCATGATCAGGAATATTTGTAATTTCTTTATTTTTTGAATATAAGTCATTAGTTTCAATTAAATATTTCAGATCTTTTGATGAAGTATATTCTGTATATTCTGTATGTTCTTTTTCCTTGCTAAATGCGCTATTTGATTCTCTATGAAGTCTTTGATCTGAACTAAATATAAACGTTCCGATATATGTTGCCATTGCACCTGCTGCAACTGCCCATATAGGCATATTTGTAAAATGTTCTTGCTCCGGAAGTATTTCAGTAATTCCTGCTAAAGCTGCTGCTGCAAATCCTGTTATTAAAGATGTTATTTCTATTTTATCTCTTAAAGTTTCCATTTTAGTATGAAAATATCTGTAAATCGTGGTTTAAAAAGGTATGCTTTTTTTAGTTTATAAAGGCTATATGGGGCCGCCCGGATTTGAACCGGGGTCACGAACTCCCAAAGCTCGGAGCATAACCAGACTAGCCCACGGCCCCCTCAATATGAATAAATCTAAGATTAAGTATTTATAAAGTTGTTGATAGGGAGAAAAATTAATTTATTAATTTATTAAGCTTTTTCAGCAGATTCTTCAGGCTTTGCTTCCCCTTCTGCAGGTTTAGCTCCTTCAGCTGATGATTCTCCTTCAGCTGGAACTTCTGCAGCTTCTTCTGCAGCTTTAGCGGCTTCATCAGCCTTCTTTTGAGCTAACTTGGCCTCTTGCTCTTCTTTTAATTCTATGAAATATGCCTTAAGTTTCTCTCTTTTTTCTGGAGAAGTTTCTGATTTTCCTTCATTTATTTCAGAATCAAATTTTCCCTCATTAACTGATTTAACTAAATTATTTGCAATTTCATTTTCTACCAAAATTCCTACAGATGAGCAAGTTCCTAAAACTGATTTTACTGCTGCTTTAAGATCTTTTTCAAGCATATTTGAATGTTTTATTTTTGCAACTTTTATAACATCTTCTATAGATGCATTTCCAACTTTTTCTTCTTCATTTTTGGAAGTCCCTTTATCTATATTTAATTCTTTTTTTAGTAGTTCGGAAGTTGGAGGAGAACTTGTGTGAATAGTGAATTCTTTTGTTTTTTCATCTACATCTAATTCTACAGGAACTTTCATTCCCTTAAATTCCTGGGTAGCTTGATTGACATCTGAAATAACTTTCCCCATATTAATGCCCATAGGACCTAATTGCTGAGCTACTGCTGGCCCTGGTTTCATATTACCACCATCAATTAAAAGTTTTATTTTCATTTTTTTAAATTAGTTATAAGTTATTTAAATTTAACTATTAGAAATCTTCAGGAATTAAGCTTCCTGATGATTCAAAATCTTGATTTAATTCTAATTGAGAATCTTCTTTATTTTCCATTGGTTGAGATTCTTCTTCAGTTTTTTCTGCACTAGTTTCCTCTTCTCCTTCTTCCTTGTCTCTCCTAATTACTTTAACATTATCTAATTTAACTGTAACTGGAATAGGTACTACTGCGGCTAAAAGTGTAACCACTGCTTCTCCCTTGCCCTTATCTATTCTTACTACTTTTGCTTTTTCTTTCTTAAAAGGTTCACCAATAATCTCCACAATATCGCCTTTTTCTATATTGATTTCTTCTAGAACTGGTTCAATCATATTTTTTATTTCTTCATAACTAACTGTTTTTCCAATAATCCCTTTAACATATGGTAAATTGTATGCCGCCTCTTCAGCACTATCTCTGTTATCTGCTTCTAAAAAAATATATCCTCTTAATCCATGAGGTCTTGCTAATGAAAATACATTTAACTCTTTCTTTTTTACCTTTTCAGAGATAAGTTCAAGAGCCCTATCTTCCTTATTTGTTGTTACCTTTATTATGAATATCATATTGTTTTGCCTCGCTAAATACTTAGTATTTGAGAAGCCGATAGTTATAATTAAAAATTGGACTTTATAAATTTTTCTTAAATAGAATTATACTATTTTTTAACTTAATCCCATAGAAGTCATCAAGAGATTGATTAAAAATCCTATAACTCCTATTAAAGCTAGACCTATTGCAGAAACTTTTGCTATTGTTGAAAATTCCTTTTTATCTGGTTTTTTCATAAGTCTCCATACCCTCATAGATTGTCTTACAAATGATTTTAGATTAAACATTGTAAAAAAAGATGGTGTATTGGGTTTAAAAAGGTTTTTAATATTCAAGAATATATAAATAATAATTGTTATAAATATAAGAATGGAAAAAGAAATAGGAAACTTGACGCAAAAAATTTGTAAAGCTTGCGAAGGTTATGAGAAACCAATGAATCTGGTTGAATCGGAAAAATATTTGGAAAAAATAAATGATTGGAAAATTATCGATAATGGAAAGATGATATCAAAAATTTATGAGTTTAAAAATTTTAAGGGGGCAATTAATTTTATTAATATGGTAGGGGAAATTGCAGAAAAAGAAGGACATCATCCAGATATTTATTTACATAATTATAAGAAAGTTAGAATAGATTTAACAACTCATGCCATTAAAGGATTGTCTGAAAATGATTTTATAGAAGCTGCAAAAATAGATAAATTTTTAAAATAATTTACTCCAAAAACTCTATTCCAAGCTCGTCTTCCATTTCTACTTGTTTTTGTAAATCTTTTGGAAGTTCTCCCCCAATTATCTGGCTTGACTGAACACCAGTGATTATTATCATAACTCTTATTGATTTTTCCATCTCGGGAGATAATTGGGCTCCCCAAATCATTTTGGCATCGGGACTTAATTTATCTCCAACTGTTGCAATTATTGCTCTTGCTTCATCTAAAGACATATCATTTCCTCCAATGATATTAACTAAGGCTCCAGTTGAATTTGAAACATCTGCATCTAATAAGGGATTTGATAAAGCTTTTTCTACAGATTCTTGAGCTCTATTTGCAGAATCTGACTCCCCCATCCCCATTAAAGAAACTCCTCCATTAGTCATTACTGCTTTAACATCTGCAAAATCTAAATTAACTAATCCGGATTTAGTTACAAGTTCGGTTGTTCCTTTTACGGCATTTGTTAGTATTTCATCTGCAACTTTAAACGCAGTCTGTAATGGAAGTTCTGGAGCTATTTCTAATAATTTATCATTAGGGATTACAATTAAAGTATCTACTACAGATTCCAATCGTTCCAAACCGTATTCAGCATTTTCTATTCTCTTTTTTCCCTCTATTGTAAATGGCATCGTTACAACCCCTATTGTTAAGGCCCCTTGCTTTTTGGCAAGTCCTGCAACTACTGGTGCCGCCCCTGTTCCAGTTCCTCCACCTAAACCGCATGTAATAAAAACCATATCACATCCTGCAATTTTTTTCTTAATTTCTACTTCTGATTCTAAAGCTGCTTCCTCACCAATTTTGGGATTGCTTCCGGCACCAAGTCCCATTGTTAATTCCTTACCAATAAGAATTTTGTGATCTGCATTAGAATACAATAAATCTTGAGCATCAGTATTAAGTGCAATAAATTCTCCACCTTTTATTCCAATTTCCTTCATCCTGCTTATAGTATTATTTCCACCACCCCCTAATCCTACTACTTTTACTTTAGCGTGTTGTGATTTAATTAATTCTTCAAGCTCCCTATCAATTTCTGAAAGCTCTTCAGATTTATTAGAAATAGCTGTTGAAACAACTGGGGTGAGTTTTTCAGGCTCAGAATTATTAACAGATTCTACATTATTTTCAATAGGAATGGAAGGACTATTATGCGAATAAGAACTAGATGGGTTATTAGAATAAGAACTCGAGTTATTATCAGAATTTAAATTATAAGAGTTATTGGAGTTGTTAGAATTATTTGCATTATGAGGGTTATTTGAATTATCAGAATTTTCCTCCCCTCTTTCCTCTCTTTGATAACTATCTTCCATCTGGAAAAAAGCAAAAATCTCTATTTAAAGATTATTGGGGTTTTATTGTTGCTTTTCAGTATTAGTTTCTTTTTTAGGATCTTCTTTTTTTGTAGTTTCTTTTTTTGAAAAGACTTCAAAAGTAAATCCTGTCATTTCCTTAAATTTTGGAGCCATCATTTGCATTATAGGTATAATTGCTTGTTCTTTGAAAATGGCTTTTTTATCCTTTATTTCAAATTCAAATCTTTGTTTGAAAAAGAAATCCTGAAGAGTATTTATCTTATCTTTATCATTAGTTATTTTTTTTAAAATTTTATAATTGTATTCTACATCTTTTCCAGCCATAGGATTATTAAAATCCATAGTTACTCTTCCCCCTGAAACTGATAATACTTTTGCAATAGTATTATCTAACTGCAAGGCCATTCCAGGGTAAGGATTTATATTTTGTTTTTTAAAATTATTAATAGAATATGTTTTTATCATCTTAGGATCTCTTTTTCCAAATGCCTTATCTGGAGTTAATTTTATTGAATATTCTTTATTGGTTTCTTTTCCTTCAAGATCTTCATCTAATCCTTTCAAAACCATATCATTGCCTACACAAATTGTTAGGGGTTTTACTTTTTCCGGTTCAGAAATTCCTAACTTTTTTGCATCCTTGGAATTTGTAGTATCAAAAATATTTCCATCAGATTTTCCAGTATAATCTATTTCTATAAAATCATTCTTATTAATTTTTACCATAAAAACTTTTAGAATAAAGGGTTTAAAAATATAATGGATATAAACTCTTAAATAAATTAAAATGTTATAGGAGATATGGCATTAGATGATTATGATCTTGATGAAGGAAATTCTAATAAAATATATACCACTGGGCAAATTTCAAAAATTTGTGAAATAAGTACTGCGACAGTTATTAGATCTATTGATAATGGAGATCTTGAGGGATATAAAATCCCTGGCTCTAATCACAGAAGAGTTTCACATAGTTCTTTAGTCAAATTTATGAAAAAATATGAGATTTATGAATTTCTTAAACATAATCTTCATTAATAACTGTGCATAAAATTTATAAACACATATTTAATCTATCTTGTATGGTATTAAAATTAATACATGCTTCAGAAGCAAGATCTGGAAGTATAATTCTCGTTGATGGTGTTGCATGCACTGTTAGAAGTAATGATATTAGTAAGACTGGGAAACATGGTCATGCTAAATGTAGGATCGAAGCTATAGGGATAATTGATGGTAAGAAAAAAGTTTTTGTTGCGGGGGGCCATGATAGACTGGAAGTTCCTTTAATAAATAAAAACAAAGCTCAGGTTTTAAGTGTCTCTGAAGATAAGGCTAGTGTAATGGATCTTGAGAGTTATGAGACACTAGATCTCCCACTTAGTGGAGAATTTAAAGATCAAATAAAAGAAGAAGATCAAGTTGAATATTGGGATATTGAGGGAGATAAATTAATTAAGAGAAAATTATAAAATGGCCACTAAATTACCTGCAGCTCAAGCAAGACTATACAAGGATATCTTTGTTTGTAAAAAATGTAAGTCAAAATTAAGAGCAGATTCTAGAAAAATATTAGAAAAAAAAGTTAGGTGTAGAAAATGTCTAGGAAAAGATTTCAGACCTATTAGGAAGAAGTAAAAAGATGTCATTTTATATTTATGATGTAATTTTTCTTATAGTATTTAGTTTATTTGTAATTACTTTTCTTTATAAAAGAAGAAAAAATTTGAAAAAAGAAGGAATTATGTATCTTTATCGGACAAAAGTTGGATTAAGATTTATTGAATATGTTGGAACAAAGTACAAAAAAACACTTAGTGTTTTTGCATTTTTAGGAATTGTTTGTGGTTATTTTTTAATGATTGTAATGCTTTGGTTCTTATATAGGATAGTTCATTTATATTTATTTATGCCAGATATAGTTCGGGCAATAAAAATTCCCCCATTGATGCCCTTGATTCCTTATCTTCCGGAGGCATTTAATGTTAGTTTTTTACCCCCATTTTATTTTACATATTGGATAATCAGTATTGCAGTTATTGCATTGTTTCATGAATTTGCCCACGGGATAATTGCAAGAAGATATAATATTCGAATTTTAACTACAGGGTTTGGATTTTTAGGTCCCTTCTTGGCTGCATTTGTAGAACCTGATGAAAAAGAGATGGAAGAAAAACCAAAATATCAACAGTTAGCAGTATTATCTGCAGGGGTATTTACTAACCTAATATTAGCAATCTTATTTTTCATTTTATTATCATTATTTTTTCTAATTACTTATGTTCCTGCAGGTGCTATGTTTAATACATATACTCCAGGGGTTGTTGAAATAAGCAGCATTAGTATGGTTGGAGGTAAGTTAGTTTCTGATTTAAGTAATCAGGGAATTTTAGATTTAATTGAAGAAAATAATCTAACAGATGATTTAATTCTTGGAACTAATGGAAATAAAATAAACTTTACAAAAATTATTGCTAATAATAAATTATATTATACTAATATTGATAATCTTAAATCCCAATTAAATATTGAAGGGAGAGAGCAGGTTATTATTTATGAGGACTTACCTGCAATTAATGTAGGATTAAGGGGATCGATTGTTAAAGTAAATGAATATGATATAAAAGATTATGAGGATCTATCTGCAGCTATGGAAGGATTAAGGCCTGCCGAAAAAATATCTATAACTACAAATGATGAGGGAGAAGTCTTAGAATATGAATTAGCATTGGGCATGGATCCAAGTAATGAATCAAGGGCAATTTTGGGAATTGGATTAATGAAAAATGATGGAAGAATGTTGGGGATGATAACTGATTTCTTTAATTTCTTTAAAGAAGATGGAACAAATTATGAACCAAGATTTAACGCAGATTTTGTATTATTTATCTATAATTTAATATGGTGGTTGGCCCTAATCAATCTTAGTGTTGCATTGATTAATATGTGGCCTGTGGCAATATTTGATGGTGGAAGGTTTTTTATGTTGACAGTTTGGGCAATAACTGGAAGTGAAAAACTAGCAATGTCTTTGTTTAAATTAATGACATATTTAATCTTAGGAAGTTTGTTGTTATTGATGTTTGGGTATTTTAATGCTATAGGGTGGATATTTTAAGAATAATTACATAAACACCAAACCTTCTTTTGTTAAAACTGAAAATCTAATTCCTGCAGGAAGTGAAAGCAATGCAGAGATTAATGCCATATGTTGTTTTCCATCCCCACTTGCAATTGATAACGCAACCTCTGTTCCATTTATTTTTCCTTTTAATTTTTTAAGAATTTCATCTTTTAATTCAGTTATATTTTGACTAACTATCTCAATAAATTCAAAATCTTTTTTTATGTTAAAATTTTTTTGAGAGGGAGGGCCTATAAGAATTATATTTTCCCAATCTCCATGATTTACTACTCCTGCAACCTGCCCAAGAGTTCCTTCACCTTCTCCCAATAAAGCAACTAATTCCATATTGGAAAAAATTTGAATAAATTTATAAGTTTATATGTTGTATAGTCTTTGTAAGATGAAAGATATTCCGTTATCAGAAATAACCTTGAGGAAATATGAAAAACCTGTTGGTTTGGAAAAAAGAGAATTAGTCAGGAAGATATGTCTATCTTTTGGATTATTACAATTAGGAGATTCTAGAGATGTTATAGTAGACATTTTGCTTGTTTTGATTGAAGCACAAAAAAATAATGAAAAAATTAGTAGTGGGGAGATTAGGAATAGGGCAGAAGCACTAAGAGAAAAATATTCTTTAGAAACAAAGGGATTAGCAGAGAGTAATATCAGAAGACAATTAAAACGACTTAGAGATGCAATGTTAATTGAAAAGTCAAATAATGAGTATTCTCTTTCAGAAAACAGGAATCTTAGTGAGATTTTTGAAAATTCAATTGAAAAATTTATTATTCCACAAACAATTGAAAGAATTAAAGAATACTTAAGTGAATTAGATAAAGTCTAATAAAAGAAACTAAGATAAACTAACTAAATCACTAACAACTTTTTCTGCTGAAAACCTTATTCCATCTATAGTTCCATATTTTTCTACTAATCCTTGATTATATTGTCTAGTTGTTTTTGATAATTCTATTGCTCTTTGTAATGAGGCCATTGGATTAGAATTAATTATTGCTCCAAGCCCTAATTTTTCAATTCCTCTTAAATTAAATAAAATCTCTGGATCATCCTTATCATCATGTCTTGGACTTAAAAATCCTTTTTCAGCCATGTGTGCTAGCCATACACTACTCCACCCTGCCCTAGAATATTGAGCTAAAATGCTTGGATTGTTGATTTTACTAGGTTCTAAGGCAATTGCTGTTTCTCTAATGTTTTCAGGTAAGTTATTAATAGAAAAACCAGGAGCATAAATTTGCATTCCTAATTTTTTAATAGAATCATACATCCCTCCTTCTCTAACTCCATCTATTCCTGTCATTAAGAAATAAATCCCTTTTCCAGGTAATGAGGTATTATCTTGTTTTGGAGGGTGTACAAATGGGGGGGTTAAGACTTCATTATCACCTAAAATCCTAGAACCATCATAAGAAAACACTCCAGGATCATTTGAAAAAATAATCTTTTGGTTTTCAATCATTCTTTTTGCAATGGGTATTGCTCTCTTCATTACATCCTTATCAAGTTTTACTTCTGGGTCCTTAATTGCTCTTTCTAGGATTTCATCAAAAGGCCCTGCCCCTCCTGCAGTATAATATTGGATAGGAATAGGAGTTTGGACCCGATTGTTTAATCCCAATTGAAATTCTATGTCTCTTAAATCAAAGACTTGCATTTCCCTAGTTAGGAAATTTTCTAAGACTCGTTTCCCATCTAAGTGGGTATGCATCTGATTTTCTATGTTTTCATATTCACTGATTAGAAAATCTAAGTTTTCTTCATAACTTTGTGATTTAAACATTAATTTATGTAAGAGTTCTCCTTGTGTCCTATCAAGCCAGATTTCGTTAGGATGATCTGTAGTAAAACTAGGATATTTAGAATCAATCTCTTCCTTCATAATTCTCTCTTGTCTTCCAGGATAAACTAGGGGGAGGACAATAGGTAATCTTTTTCCAGTTTGCTTTTCTAATTCATCATTAACTGAAATTGCCCATTCAAGACATCTTGAGTAGGGTCCATTTCCATGAGCAAATGTTGTTTGCATTAATTTCATGCTTTTGATTAATAATCTTTATTTAAAAGATTATAGGTAAGGTTTAAATACCCTAATTTTATAATTATTTTATCATAAACTACATCGTTTAGCTCTACTTTTCTAAGAGTTTAAACGCATAGGTAGTAGATATCAAGGAAAACCAATTATGGCAAATGAAACTAAGTTTCTTGAAGCTTTAAAAAAGTTAAGAGAAGAAGAAGATAAAAGACATAAGAAAGTAAACTTTAATCAAACAATAGATTTAATTGTAAATTTAAAAGATTTTGATGTGAGAAGGCATTCATTTAACTTAATTGTAACTACTCCAAATAAAATTAAAGATAAAAAAGTTGCGGGATTTTTTGAAAATGATAATAATCTTTTGGATACTATTAAAAAAGATGATTTTTCAAAATATAAGGAAAAAAAAGATTTAAAAAAACTTGTAAAAAGTTATGATTTTTTTATTGCTAATGCAAAATTAATGCCAGCAGTTGCTACAAGTTTTGGAAGAGTTTTAGGGCCGACCGGAAAAATGCCAAATCCCCAATTAGGAGTTATTCCTAAAGAGGAGGAAGAAATTATAAAATCTCTTCTTGATAAAATTAATTCTAGTGTAAAAATCGTTGTAAAAGAACCTAGCATAAAAGTGGGGGTAGGTAAACAATCATTAGGTGATGAAGATCTTATTAAAAACATTTTAGCAATTTATAATAAAATTATTGCGACATTGCCAAAAGGAATTGATAATGTTAAAAATATTAAACTTAAATTTACAATGAATAAACCAGTAAAGGTTGATTTGAGATAAAATGAATGTAAGTGCTAGTGTTAATTTGAAAGAGAAACAAGTAGAAAGTTTAGTTAATGATATTTCAAATTCTAAAACTTTAATGGTTGTAAATATAAAAGATTTACCTTCAAAACAATTTCAAGAAATTAAAAAATCTATAAGAGGGCATGCGTTTGTTCAAGTTGTTAAGAAGAACATATTACTTAGAGCTCTTAAAAAAATTGGTAAGGAATCTATACTCCCATTAGAAAAACATATAGGTGCAGATTGTGCAATTATTCTTTCAGATTTAGAAGGATATGAGCTTGCAAGAATATTATCTACAAAAAAAACTCCCGTTTTTGCTAAAACGGGACAAATAGCACCTAATGATATTGAAATTCAGGAAGGGCCTACTGAATTGGTTCCAGGTCCAGCAATTAGTGAACTAGGTGCATTAGGATTAGAAGTTGCAGTTGAAAATGGGAAGATTGCTATAAAGAAAAGTAAGGTAGTAATAACTGAGGGTCAGAAAATAAATGAAAATGCCGCAAGTATATTTCAAAAACTTAATATTCAACCATTTGATGTTGGATTAAATGCAATAGTACTTTATGATCTTGAAACTGAGAAAATATATGTTAAACCAGAAATTGATTCTAAAAAATATGCTAGTGAATTATCTATTAATGCCGGAAAAGCATTAGGATTTGCACAGAATATCATTTATTATTGTAAGGAAACTGTAAGTTATTTTCTTGCAAAAGCAAATATAGAAAATCAAAATCTAAGTAAAAATGTTAAGGAAGAGGTTGCAGAAGAAAAAGTGGAAGTAAAGGAAGAAGAGACTAATAAACAAGAAGAGAAAAGTGAAACTCCAGAAAGTGAAACTCCAGAAAGTGAAGAGAGTAAACCTACTGAACCTGTAGAGAATACTAAAAGTGAGATGGAAAATAAACCTGTGGAAGAGGTAAAGGAAGAGAAAAGTGAAGAAGCAGGGAAAGTGGAAGAGGGAGAGAAAAGTGAAACTAAGACTCAATTAAATGAACAACCGGAGGAAAACGCATAATGGAATACGTTTATGCTGCTCTATTGTTGCACAAACTGGGAAAACCAGTTGATGAAGCTGGAATGACGAAAGTTCTTCAAGCTAGTGGTGCTGAAATAGACGAGAGCAAAATGAAAAGCCTAGTGGCTAGTTTGAAGGATGTCGATATAGACAAAGAACTTGAAACAGCTGTTGTAGCTAGTGCTGCTCCTGCTGCAAGTGGAGATTCTACTTCTGGCGCTGAAGAGGCAAAGCCTGCTGAAGAGCCTGAAGAAAAGAAAGAAGCATCAGCTGCAGGTTTAAGTGCTCTATTCGGTTAATTTTAATTTTATTTAAATTGAATAGAGCAAAGCTAGCTGTGGCTTAAAAATTTTTTTAGAAGTTGATATGAAAAATTAATTTCTAAATAATTTTCCCCAGAAAGTTTTTTTTGAGCCTAGATCTATAAATCTTTTAATTTCTTTTCTCACCCCTGGTTCTTCTTCAATAACTTTGTAAGTTATTCTTGGCTTTTCTTTTATCATGGGAATTTCTTCAGCTAATTTTTTATTTGCTAGGTCAATTGCATTTTCAACAGAAATCCTCGTATATCCTTGACTCATTAATGAAAATTTTAGTGAATCCATTGTGTACCCTTTTTTAAGATTTTTAACTATATAATCTGATAATTGTTGAACACTCATTTATTTTAAAAACAGAGTTAATTTAAAAAAACTTATATTATAAATAATAATAAGGAATTTCTTTTGGTAAGCTTTTTATACTTAATTAACCATTTATTTACGAAGAGGTATAAACATGAGTGGTATTTTTCAAATGTTGAATAGTTTAGTTACGAATATTCCTCATGAGTTAGCACTACTTACTGAAATTGGATTTATAATTATTATTGCAACTTTTCTTGGATTTATTGTTAAAATGTCTAAACAACCATTAATTCCGGCCTATATTCTTACAGGTATATTTATTGGACCATTAGTATTAGGATTGATAAAAGATATAGAATTAATTAATTCACTTTCTCAAATTGGGGTTGCATTCTTGATTTTTACTGCGGGTATTGAAATTAAATTTAATAAACTTAAGGAAGTTGGAGGAGTTTCAACGGTAGGAGGATTAGTTCAGGTAGTGGTTATGTTCTTTCTGGCATTTGTTGCATCAACCTGGTTAGGATTTACTGGGAAGGCCCCGATATATATTGGATTAGTAGTTGCATTTAGTAGCACCATGATTGTAATTTCTTTATTATCTCAAAAAAAGGAATTAAATAGTTTGCATGGAAGAATTGTTATAGGATTTTTGTTGATACAAGACATAGTTGCTATAATTGCCTTGGCAATATTATCAAGTGATTTATCTTGGAATAGCATGGCTATTGTTCTTGTAAAGGCAGTTGGATTTGGAATATTTGCATTAGTGATCTCAAGATTGGGGAATGTTGTTTTTAAAAAAGCGGCAGATAGTAGGGAGATGTTACTATTAGTTTCCATTTCATTTTTATTCTTGTTTATAATTGGATCTGCAATAACAGAATTATCAATAGTTATTGGAGCATTTTTTGCAGGCCTTGCATTGGCAAATTCAGATTATAAGACAGATATAGAATCAAATATTATTCCATTAAGAGAATTTTTTGCAGTAATTTTCTTTGTATCACTAGGTATGCAATTACAACTCATTTCTAAGGGATATATAATTCTCTTAGGAGTATTACTTGTTTTGGCATTGGTTTTAAAGCCTATATTAATTATGTTTGTAGTTAGGCTATTTGGGTACAAGAAAAGAACCTCATTTCTTACAGGAAATTCATTAGCTCAAACAAGTGAATTTTCATTCATAATAGTTACATTAGGATTTGCATTAGGGCATTTAACTCAGGAATTATTTAGTACATTGATTTTGTTAACTATACTTACTATGGCTCTTACTACCTATTTTATAACTTATGAAAAAATGTTCTATCTTTGGTTATCTTGGCCATTAAATATACTCAATAAATATGCTAATAAGAATGAAGAATTAGAGTATGATGTAAAAAATAAAAATACAACCGTTTTATTTGGATGCCATAGAATGGGAAGCATAATTCTTGAAAAATTTAAAAATAGAAAAAAAGAAATTATTGTGGTAGATTATAATCCTCAAATAATAAAGGCGTTAATTGATAAGAAAATTCCCTGCATATATAGTGATTTTATTCATGAAGAAGTTCTTGAAAGAGTTCAAATAAAAAATGCTAAAACTATAATTAGCACTGTGCCAGATTATGATGATAATCTGCACCTGTTAAGAAAAGTGAAAGAAGTTAATAAAAAAGCAATAGTAATAATTGTCGCTTCAAGAATAAGTGAAGCAGAAAAACTTTATGAAAATGGTGCAGACTATGTCATACTTCCAAAGGTTATTAGTGGTGAAAGGGCAATTAGATTAATTACTAAACAAGGAAGATCAGAAATAAAGAAATTAAGAAAAGAGCATAAAAAAATATTAAAAGATATTCATAATTTATTATACTAGTTCTATTATTTCTTTGTTATTTTTATAAAATTTTTTGGAATTGGATAATTTTTCATTAGAAGTTGCATAAAGGGTCATAATTACCTCTCCTTTTTTTATAGCATCTCCTTTTTTCTTGTTTAGGTAAATTCCGGCTAATTTATCTTCAGGACATCCTAAATTTCTTGCTAATCCATTTACAAGTTTATTATCTAGGTGTTTTATTTTGCCTTTCTTTTTAGATTTTATTTTAAAAGAAAATTCGGGATTCTTGAATTTATTCAATTTTTTTGTATCTCCTTCTTGGGCCTCAATAATCTCTATAAATTTTTTAAGTGCTTTTTTAGATTCTAAAATCTCTTTTGCCTTTTTATATCCATTTTTAATGCCTGATAATTCTAATAGTCTTCCAGATAAAATTAATGATTTTTCCTCTAAATCTTTTGGAGAATCTTCTCTTGTTAAAACCTTTAAAATATCTTTCACTTCAAGAACCGGACCAATACCTTTCCCAATAGGTTCGCTGCCATCTGTTAGAATGACATCTAAGGATAAATCAAATTCCTTGCCAATTCTTAAAAAAGATTTTTTGAGTTTTTCCGCCTGAGATTTTGAGACCTTGGCAGATTTTCCATAAGGAATATCAATCAAGATATATTTACTTCCTACGGATATCTTTTTTGAAAGTATGCTTGCTAATAGCTGAGGGGTAGAGTCTATATTTACTATTCTTTCTATTTTTATAATTTTGTCATCAGTTGGCGCTAATCCTAATGCGCCCCCCCAAACAAAACAAGCTCCAGTTTTTTTGACTATTTTTTTTATTTCTGGTATTGAGAAATCTACCCTAGTTATCGCCTCTATAACATCTGCAGTTCCTGCAGCACTAGTTATTGCCCTTGAAGAAGTTTTGGGCATTTTTAAACCGGCTGCAGCACATATTGAAACTACAATTGGAGTAGTTCTATTTCCCGCAACTCCCCCTATCGAATGTTTATCAAAAATCCTTCCCCTTAATTTTATTGTATTTCCCATATCCACCATTGCCCTGGTTAAATATTTAGTTTCTTTTAGGGACATTCCTTTGTTGTAAACTGCAGAAATAAAAAATGCAATTTCAACTTCAGTTAAAGAATTATTTGCAATATTTTTTATTATCTCTCTTATTTCTTTTTTATCTAATGTTTCTCCATTTAATTTTTTCTTTATTAATTTTATACTTAATGGTCTTTTTATTATCTTAACTTCAACAATATCTTTATTTTTTAATCCAAGAGTTTTTATAATAGATTCCGAAACTGAAATTTCTTTTTGAGAAATTATCCCGCTAGCAGTATCAACTATTGAGACTATTTTTTTACCTTTTTTTGAAATAGAAACTCTGTTCCCTACATGAAGGCTCATTGATTTGGCTGTTTTCTCATGAATAATACAAACTGGCCTTCCTGCTAAAAATTTTATTTTTTTAATCTTTAATTTCATTTTTATTTATTTTTTAAAAGATTATAATCATCCATCTTCTTAAAAATTAAACTATCTCCAATTGATTGTTTTCTATATATTTCTAATACTAATAAAACATAAGCTAATATTAATGGGCCTATTATTAATCCTAATAATCCAAATACAAATAATCCTCCTATCATCCCTACTAAAATTATTCCTGGATTTATCTGTGTTCTTCTAGATACAATCATTGGTCTAACAATAGTATCTACCCAATTAATTAGTAACATTCCATAAATAAATAGGCCCATACCCGCCCCTGGCCTGTTAGCTACAAATAAGTATATATCAACTGGGATCCATACTAGCCAAGGCCCAATTATTGGTATAACTCCAATTAGGATGGTAAGTATCGTTAGTAATAATGCGTTTGGAACTCCAAAAATAAAATATCCAATTCCAGCAATTAACCCTTGAAGGATACCCACTACTATTTGTCCTAATAATACTGAGTTAGTTATATCTTTAAAATTCTTAGAGAATTTTACCTGTATTTCTTTTTTTAATGGTGAAAGAGATTTTATATATTCAAATGCATCTTCCCCATCCCTTAATGAAAAATAAAAAATTAGAAAGAATACAAAAGTCTGTAGAAGAATTACTGGAAAATTAACTATTGTCTCACCAATTATTGAAGTAAATTTTGCAAGAAATGAAGATAATGACGTCTGAATTGCACTAGAAATTGTTCCGGCTATTTCTGGAGAAATAAGTAAATCTGTAAGAGGTTTTTTTATTACGGCCCCTAAATTTACTTTTTGCAAATTTAAATAGAATTGAATGACTTGATTAAAGATTGTTCCTAAAATAAGACTTACAATTACTCCTAAAACTACTAACGAGCTAAAACACATAATTGATGCTGCAAAATTTTTATTTTTGACTTTTTTAAGGATGAATTTGTAGATTGGATATAATATGTATGCTAGTAAAAGTCCATATAATATTGGAAAAGCTATTGGTTTAATGATAATAAATGCTAAAATAAATAATCCTACTACTAAAATGTAATTTAATAAATCTCTAAACGCCTCTCTCGTGAACATATATATTAGAACAAGAGATTATTTATAAATCTATTCTGATCCCTTAAAAAATTAAAATTTACAGAAGATTTATATATTAAAATGGAGATTTATAGTATACAATGGAATTTTTTATAAAGAAAATTTTTGAAGAGAAAGTGGATGATATGACTCATATTCAATTTACTAAATTTAGTAAAGGTGAATTTAGAAATAAAGCAATGGTTTTTGGAAAACAGCAAGCAGGAAATAAGTACAGAATAAATACTACTCCCGAATATTCTAATGAACTTGTTAGATATTTAGCTGAAAAATTAGGAGAAGAATCTACTAGAGTTACTGGAATTATAGTTTCAACAAGGGATTTAACTGAAGAATTAGAATTTCAAAATAAAAAACAATTTATGGGGGTTAAGCAATATATTCTTGATAGGGATATTACTGGGACCGAATTATTAGAATTATGTGATAAATTTCCAGCCTCATTTTTAGGACTCTCATTTAATGTTGGAGATACTGAGTTAAAAATTAAAGCAAAGGCACCAAAATCTTCAAAACCTAGTTCTAAAGGTGGGGAAAAACCAAAAGTTGATTTTTGCAAGATTAAAACAAAAGATAAAGAGCTTGTAAACAAGTTATTTTTTGATATTCCTGAGTTTAAACAAGCAGAGATTAGTTATGACTTTTTAATTAGGGAGATTGTAATAACTGATGAATTAAAAGAAGCAGCTGAAGGAGACTATGCTAAAATTAAAGAAATGGCAAAAAGAAAAGGAAGGATTATAAGAAATTTGATTGTGGATGGAGAAGAAAGAGTAGTTGAAAAGGAATTTGAAGTTTAAGAAAGCTTTATAAACATAATATTTTATGATATTTTATTGTTTGAGAAGAAGATCTCAATGAAATAGTTTTTGATAACAGTTGGTTTTTACTAACCGGTTCAGAGATAGTTAGTTCTGTTATCAAATTATATTCATACCACCTTGGAGAATTTAAAATATGTCAACAAAAAGTCACATAAGGCATGGAAGTTTGCAGTTTTACCCTCGAAAAAGAGCGGTTAAACTATTACCTAGAATTAGATGGAACTCTCTTTCTAGAAAAGAAACAGGGCTATTAGGATTTATTGGATATAAAGTTGGGATGAAATCTGCATATGTTAGAGATAATGGCGCTACTTCATTAACTAAGGGTCAAAGAATTATTATTCCTGTTACAATTATTGAATTTCCTACTATAAAAATTTTAAGTGTTAGATTTTATAAAAATGGAAAAGTTGTAGGAGATGTTTTAAATAATAATCTTGATAAAGAATTAAGGAAAAAAATAAAACTTCCAAAATTAGTTAAGAAAAAAATAGAGGATTTTGAAGGAAAATATGATGATTTAAGAGTTGTTGTATATTCTCAAGTTAAAAAAACAGGTATAAAGAAAAAACCAGATATTGCTGAAATTGGGCTATCTGGAAATATAGAAGACAAGCTTAATTTTGTTAAGGAAAATCTTGCTAAAGAGATTAGTGTTAAGGAAGTTATTAATGAAAGTTTTTTAGAACAAGGCTTAATAGATCTTAGAGGAGTTACTAAAGGAAAAGGATTACAAGGCCCTACTAAAAGATTTGGTCTAAAATTAAAATCTCATAAATCTGAAAAGGGAGTTAGAGGTCCTGGGAGTGGTGGTTCATGGCATCCTGCAAGGGTTGATTTCACTCAACCAATGGCTGGACAAATGGGATATTTTACTAGAGCATTATATAATTTAAGAATAATAAATTTAAAAAATATTGAAGAGGAAAATATTAATCCTGAAAAAGGATTTAAAAAATTTGGAAAAATTAGGGGAGATTATGCATTAATCTCTGGAAGTATTCAAGGACCTTCTAAAAGACAACTATTAGTTACTGTGCCTTCTAGAATTTCAAAAGAACAATTAAAGAAAAATTATGAGTTTATAGAATTAAGATAATGGCAAAGATACAAATTTTAAATAATGAAGGTAAGAAAGTTAAAGAAATAGAGACAAAGTTATTTGATGAACCTATAAGGGAAGATATTATGTTGAAAGTTGTTGAATCTGAGAAGCTTAGACAACCTTATTCGCCTAAATTTAGGGCAGGAATGGATATTTCAGCAAGTGGTAATGTGACCCATAGAAGAAAAGTTTGGAAGTCAGATAGAGGAAAAGGCATAAGTAGAATTCCAAAAAAAGCTTTCTGGAGAAGGGGAACTCAATTCTCTTGGGAAGGTGCAATTGTCCCATCTACAAAAGGCGGTAGAAGGGCACACCCTCCTAAAGGAAATGTTAATCTTAAAAAAATTAATAAGAAAGAACTAAATAAAGCATTTTTATCAGCACTAAGTTATGTTTCAAACTCTGAAGAAATAAACAAAAAATATAGTTCATTAGACAAGGTTGAAATGCAACTTCCTTTAGTTGTGGAATCTTCAGTTATTCAATTAAATACCAAAGAATTTTTAAATAGTTTAAAAAAAATATTAGGAAATTTGCATAGGGTTGCAGTTCAAAAGAAAAGTGTTAGATCTGGAATTGGAAAAATGAGGGGAAGAAAATATAAGAAAAATGCAGGATTACTTTTTGTAATTGGAAATGAAGAGGAGAAAAAAATTAAGGGCATTGAAGTAGTAAATGTTTCAGAATTAGAGCTTGGAGATCTTGCTGAAAATGGAGCTAGGTTAACTCTTTTTAGTGAAAATGCAATAAAAGATATTGAAGATGTTATCAAGGTAAAAGAAAAGGAAAAGAAAATTGAAAATGAAATTAAATTAGATAAAAGAAAATTAAATAGAGTGAAAAATAAAATTGTCAAAAAATCTAGAAAATCTAAAAAAGTTGTTAAGGAGGTTGATCAAGAATGATAAGGCCAATAGCTTCTGAAAAAGCAGTTAGATTGATTGAATTAAATAATACTTTAGTTTTTGAAGTGGATAAAAGAAAAACCAAGAATGAGATTAAAAAAGAAATTGAAGAAGGATTTAAGGTTAAAGTTGATGATGTTAATACATTAATTAGAAAAAATAAAAAATATGTTTATGCTAAATTAAATTTGAAAAATCCTGCAATTGATGTTGCAACTAAATTGGGAATGATATAAAATGGGAAAAAGAATAACTCAACAGGCGCGTGGAAAAGGAAGTTTAACATTCAGAGTTAGACCTAGAGCCTATAAACATAAAATTTCTTATCCTCCAATTCATGTTGAAGGAAAAGCAAAAATAACTAAACTTTTTTCATCTGCAGGCCATAGTGCACCCCTTGTGGAGATAAAAATTGATAATTTAAAATTTATAGTTCCTGCTGCAGAGGGAATTTTTGAAAGTCAAGAAATTTATATTGGAAAGAGGGATGAAAATCAAGAACCTAAGATTGGAGATATATTAAAATTAAATGAAATTGAACAAGGTACAAATGTATTTAATATTGAGTCTATACCTGGGAATGGGGGAAGACTTTTAAGAAGTGCGGGAAGTTCTGCAGTTGTAGTTGATAAACGAGATAAGATTGAAATTCAAATTAGAAGAAGAAGGTTAAAATTACATGGAAATTGCAGAGGAGTTATAGGGGTTGTTGCAGGAGATGGAAGACTTATAAAACCAATTATTAAGGCAGGTAAGAGACATCATCAAATGAAAGCTATTGGAAGAAAATGGCATAGAACTTCTGCAGTAAAGGTTAATGCAGTAGATCATCCTTTTGGTAGTGGGAGAGGAAAGAGAATAAAGAGTAAGATTGCTAAAAGAAATTCTCCTCCAGGATTAAAAGTTGGTCATATAAGGCCTAAAAGAACAGGTAAAAAATAAAAATGGCAGAAATAAAAAAACCAATAATAAGAAAGAAAGATTTTAACTATAAGGGCAAATCTATTGAAGAATTAAGGCAATTAGATATAAGAGAATTTGCAAAATTATTAAAATCAAATGAAAAAAGAACTGTATTAAGGCAATCTGATGAATTACAAAAATTTATAATCAGATGTAATGATAAAATTAAAAAAAATAAACAAATTAAAACTCATTATAGGCATCTTGTAATTGTCCCTCACATGATTGGGATGAAAATAGGAGTTTATAATGGAAAAACGTTTTTTACTGTGGAAATAGAAAATGAAATGTTAGGGCATAGGTTAGGGGAATTCTCAGTAACTAGAAATAAAGTAAAGCATGGTTCTGCAGGAGTTGGAGCTACAAGATCAAGTTCATCTAGGGCGGTTAAATAATGGTAGAAGAAAAAATAAAAACTAAAATGGAAAATAAAAAAATAGAAACAAAAGTAGCTGAAGCTCCCAAAGTTGAAACTAATAATATTAAAACTGTGGAAAAAAGTAAGCCTATTGAAAAAAAGAAAGAAATTTCAACTAAATCAGAAGCAATAGTGAATGGGAAGAATTTAAAAATTTCAACAAAACATGCTGCAGCTATTTGTAATTTTATTAGAAATAAAAATGTAGATCTAGCAATAAATGAATTGGGAGAAGTTGAAAAAATGAAAAGAGCTATCCCTATGAGGGGAGAGATACCTCATAGGAAAGGAAAAGGAATGATGTCTGGGAGATATCCTCTAAATGCTACAAAAGAAATAATTGCCTTATTAAAAAGTTTAAAATCAAATGCAGTTGAACATAATTTAGAATTAGAAAAACTTAAATTATTTTGTATGGCGAATGTAGCTTCAAGACCTCATAGAAGATTTGGTAGAAGAAGGTTTAAAAGAAGCCATGTTCAGATTAAACTAATACCTATGGAGACTAAAAAATAAAATGGCAGAAGAAATGAATCAAAAAGATTTTGCAGAGAATTTAAGTTCTAGAGATAGAAGTTTTAAGGGAACTGTAATAAGGAAATTTCCAAAGAGAGTAGTAATCGAGTTTGAAAGAACAATTTACATAAAAAAATATGAAAGATATTCAAAGAAAAAAACAAAACTTCATGCAAGACTTCCTGAAAGTATGTCTAAGGATATCAATGTAGGAGATTATATTGAAATAAGGGGATGTAGGCCTATAAGTAAAATTGTACATTTTATTGTTATTGGAAAATCTGCTAAAACTAAGGAGGATAAAAAATAATGAAAGGATTTGCGGCAAAGGCCACTAGGGGATTAAATATTGGAAGTTTAGTATTAGCAAGCGATAATAGTGGTGCAAGAATTGTTAGAATAGTTAGTGTTAAGGGTGGAAAGACTAGAAAAGGTAGACAACAATATGCTAAAATTGGAGATTGGGTTAAGGTTTCAGTTAGGAAAGGAGATCCAACTATGAAAGGAGAAGTTTTTGATGCAGTAATTATTAGACAAAAAAAACCATATAGGAGAAATACTGGAGAAAGAGTTGCATTCTTGGATAATGCAGTTGCACTATTAAAAGATGAAAAAGGAAATCCTAAAGGAACTCAAATTAAGGGGCCAATTGCAAGAGAAACGGGAGATAGGTGGCCTTTTGTAAATAAAATAGCGAGGGCCGTGTTATGATGGAAATGCAAGGAATTTCAGAAGTAAAAATTAATATTGATAAGGCTTTAGCGTTAGTCAGGGATGGAGTGATTAGTAATAAGCTAGGAGATTATTGTATTCAGATGGCAATACTAGAAGATGGAGTATCTGATAATAATTCTATTAATAGGTTTATTGCAAAAGGTCAGATAAAAGCTATCGAATCCAGTTATGGAAAATATCATGAGTTAACTAAACATGCGCATAATATGGCTACTCGTATGGCGGGATTATACTAAGATGAAAAAAGAATATTCAAATAAATGGAAAGGAAGCAAGCAACCAAGAAAGCAGAGAAAGTATCGAGCTAATGCGCCATTGCATACTAGGCATAAAATGGCCAGCACAAATCTTTCAAAGGAATTAAGAACAAAATACTCTAAAAGGAATTTTCCAATAAAAAAAGGAGATACTATAAAAATAATGAGGGGAGAATTTAGGGGAAAAACTGGAAAAGTTTCAGAAATAAATATGAAAAAATTAAAAGTTTTAGTAGAAGGAATAAATAGGATTAAAAAAGATGGAACGAATGTAGCAGTTCCAATAGATGTTTCAAATTTACAAATAACAGAATTAAATCTTGAAGATAATAAGAGAAAAAAATCTTTAGAAAGAAAAAATGAAATTAAAGATATAAAATTTAAAAAATTACCAAAACAAGATAAGGGGGAAACAAAAGAAAATGCACCTGAACAGAAATAATGTTAATAAAAACTGGCCAGTTCCTAGAAAAAATGGAACAAAATATATTGCAGTTAGTAATCACAATAATAGGGAGTCTATTCCATTAATTGTAGCAATAAGAGATATACTAAAACTAGTTAGAACTTCAAAAGAACTTAAAAAAATAATTAATGAAAAGCAGGTTAAAATAAATGGAAAGGAAATAAGAACCACAAAATATCCAATAGGATTACTAGATATCCTTTCATTAGATAAAGATAATTATAAATTAAGTATTGGTACAAATAAAAAATATATCTTTGAAGAAGTTTCTGGAAAAGATGCAGAAACTAAATATATAAAAATAATTGGAAAAAAGATATTATCAAAAAATGAAACACAATTAAATTTGTCAGATGGAAGAAATATAATTTCTAAAGACAGTGTGAAAACTGGAGACTCTGTTTTGTTGAATGTTAGTAATAATAAAATTGAAAAAATAATTAAAATGGAGAAGGGAAATAAAGCTCTCGTATTTAAGGGTAAACATTCTGGTAAATCGGGAATTATTGAAAAGATTGTAGAACGTGGAGGAAAAATAATTGCAGAAATAAAGGCTGATAATGAAAAAATAAATGTATGGCTTAAGAATATAATTGTGATGAATAAATAAAATGGAACAAGTACAAGAAACTGAAAAAAAAATGGAATCTAATAAAATGAGAGAAATTGAAATAGAAAAAATGGTATTACATTGTGGGGGTACTGATAAGAAGTTAGAAAAATCTATACAATTATTAGAAAGTATCGTTGAAGGAAAAAATAAAATATTTATAAAACAATCTACTAAAAGGATTCCTGCATTTGGGATAAGTCCTGGAAAAAAAAGTGGATGCAAGGTTACATTGAGAGATAAAGAAAGAATAATGGACTTATTAAGAAGATTTTTTGCTTCGTTTGATAATGAATTGAGTAGAAAACAAATAACTGAAAATCAGCTTTGTTTTGGGGTTAAGGAGTATATAGAAGTTCCAGGATTAGAATATAATAGGGATATTGGAATTCTTGGATTTGAGGTAATGCTTGTTTTCAAAAGAAAAGGTAAAAGTGTAAAATTAAGAAAAATTAAGAAAGGGACATATCCTAAAAAACAAGGAGTTACTAAAGAAGAAATAACTGATTTTTTAATTAAAAATTTTGGAGTTGAAATAATAAAATGACAGCAAGTGATTGGAGAAAAATGTTGAAACAATTTAGAAATAAGCCTGCACTTAGGTCTAAATACATTAAGCACAATAAACCAAAAGAAAGGACAACTGGAATAACTAAGAAAAAATGTGAAAGATGTGGAAGATTTGGTGCAATGATAAATTCATATGGATTAAACATCTGTAGACATTGTTTTAGAGAAATTGCGGAGGACTTAGGATTTAAAAAATATTCTTAGGAGTTAAAATGAGTCAAGATATAGTTAGTGATGGATTAAATCAAATAATGAATGCTAAAAAAGCAAGAAAGAATGAAGTAGTCTTAAAGAAACATTCTAAGGTATTGAGAAATGTGTTAGATATTGCAAAAGAACATGGATATTTAGATTACGTCATTGAAGGTAATAGTCTAAAAATTGAAATTAAAGATTTGAATATGATTAGATCTATAAAACCAAGATATACAGTCCCTGTTAATAAAATTAATTTTTATGTGAGAAGATTCTTACCTGCAAGGAATTTTGGGTTTATGGTAGTTTCTACAAATAATGGATTAATGAAGCATGAAGAAGCTGAAGAAAAAAATATTGGAGGATGCTTAATTGCTTATATGTACTAATGGTAGAGAAAAAAACTGAAAAAAAACTTTATGAAGAAATTCAAATTTTGGAAGGTATAGAAGTAAATTTGGATGGAAATATATTGAAAATGAAAAAAGATGATAAAGAAATAACTAGAAAAATGCATTCATTTATGAAATTAAAAATAGATGATAATAAGTTAATCTTAAGTGCAGATAGAAATAGAAAAGTAGAAAGAAAACTTTTTGGAACTTATAAAGCTCATATAAAAAATATGATAAAAGGTCTTGAAGAAGGATTTAAATATAGACTTCAAATCTCTAATGTTCACTTCCCTATGAATGTGAGTCATGATAAGGCAAATAATAAACTTGTTGTAAAAAACTTTTTGGGTGAAAAGACGGATAGAATAATACCTCTTATTGAAGGTGTCGGTATCAAAATTGATAATGAAATTATTGAAGTAGATAGTTATGATATTGAAAAGGCAGGCCAAGTTGCAACAAGTATTGAAAAAGGATCTAAAGTAAAAAATAAGGATAGAAGAGTTTACCAAGATGGCATATTTATAATTGAAAAACCAGGGAGGACTTACCTATAAGATGAATTCAAAAGTAAAATTTAGAAGAGTAGACTCACATAAATATTCAAAATTAGGAGTTAGAAGAAGAAATAAACAAAAATATAGAAAACCTACTGGAAGGGATAATAAGATCAGATTAAATTTAGCTGGAAGACTAAAAAAAGTTAAGATTGGATTTAGAAGTGCTAAAGAAACTAGAGGCATGGTTAAACAAATGGAACCTATAATAATTAGAAATATTGAAGATTTAAAAAAAATTAATGAAAAAGCAATCGGAATTCTTGGAAAAGTTGGAAATAAAAAAAGAAAGGAAATTGCAGAATATGTTTTAAAAAATAATGTAAAAATTTTAAACCTAAATGCGAAAAAATTCCTTGAAAGTTTAGAGTCTAAACAAAAAGAAACTAAAGAGAAACAAAAAATTAGAGAAACTAAAAGAAAATCAAGAGAAAAACAAACTAAAGGAAAAAAAGAATCTAAAAAAGAAAAAAATGAAATGAAAGATACTGAAAAGAAAGAGAATAAAGTTGAAGAGAATAAAGTTGAAGAGAAACCCACTAAAGAAGTAAAAGAACTCAAGGAGAAAAATAAAAATGAATCTAAGTAATAAAAAAGAACTAGCTTCAAAGGCATTAAATATTGGAAAAAATAGATTAATATTCAAAATGGAAAATCTTAAGGATATTAAGGAAGCCATAACTAGGGATGATATTAAAACATTACATCAAGAAGGAATTATTGAAATTAAGCCAGTTAAGGGAAGGAAAAAAATAGTTACTAGAAAAACTAAAAGGGGGCCTGGAAAAATTAAGAAAAAAGTAAATAAAAGAAAACAAGAATATGTTAAGATAACTAGAAAACTAAGAAAATACATAATGGTTTTAAGAGATATGAATATTATTGAAAGAGAATTGTATAAAACTCTAAGAAATAAGATTAGGATGAGAGAATTTTCAAGTAAAGCAAATTTAAGAGATTACTTGATGGCCCTAGATATTAATGTTGGAGTTAGTGTTGAGAAAAATCATAAAACTTCTAAAAAGTCTACTAAAAAAATAACTGATAAAGATAAATTAAATTTAAATAAATCTAAGGAAAATGAAAAATGAAAAAACAGAGAAGAGTAAGTAGATCTAGAAGAATAAAAGGTAAGACAAATTATCATAAAAGATTAATACTGCTTAAATCAGAATCTCCGAGATTAATAGTAAGAAAAACTAATAGGTATATAATTTTGCAGGTAGTTGAAAGTAATGAAGCTCAAGATAAAGTATTGTTTAGTGTAAATAGTAAGGAGCTTTTGAAATATGGCTGGCCTAATGAAAAATCGGGGTCATTAAAATCGTTAAGTGCAGCTTATCTTTCAGGATTTTTAATTGGTAAAAAATCTAAAAATGAATTAAATAAAAGGATTGTTTTAGATACCGGACTTATTCCTAGTACCAAAGGTTCAAGAGTTTATGCGGTAGTGAAAGGGTTAGTGGATTCTGGTATTGAGATAAATTTTAATGAAAAAGTAATTCCCAAAATGGATAAGATTGAAAAACTTGAATTTTTTAATAATGTTAAGGAGACAATAAATAATGGTATATAGAAAGCCTAGAGAGAATAATGCTCAAACTAGGGCAGATTTCCAAAAATCTAGAGAAGAGAGATTAAAGGAACAGAAAGCTAAAGAATTGGAAGAATGGAAACCTAAAACAAATTTAGGTAAATTAGTTAGGAATAAAAAAATAAAAAATATAGATGATGCCCTATCTCATAAAATTCTAGAGCCAGAAATAATAGATATTTTAATAAAATTAAACTCAGATATACTTAATATTGGGCAAGCAAAAGGTAAATTTGGGGGTGGAAAAAGAAGGGCGTGGAGACAAACTCAGAGAAAAACTGCAGAAGGTAATGTGCCTACATTTTCTTGTATGGCGGTTGCAGGAAATGAAGAGGGATATGTTGGTTTGGGGTATGGGAGAGCTAAAGAAACTCTGCCCGCAAGAGCAAAGGCAATTAGAAAAGCTAAATTGAATTTAATAAAAATAAAGAAAGGATGTGCGAGTTTTGATTGTACTTGTGGGGAACCCCATACAGTTCCTTTTGTTGTTGAAGGGAAAACTGGAAGTTGTAGAGTTAAACTAATCCCTGCACCCCAAGGTACTGGATTAGTTATAGGGGATGAATGTAAAAAAATATTAAGGGCTGCAGGTATAAAGGATGTATATAGTGTTACAAATGGAAAGATTAGAACAACATTAAATTTAGCTAAGGCATGTATTGATGCACTTAGTAAAACTAATAATATGTAAAATGGAAGAAAGAAAATTTATCAAACTTAAGAAAGAAGAATTTGGAATTAAGGAATATATAAAGAGAAATTTAGGAAAAGGTAAAATAAGTAACCTAGATATTGAATATACTCCTGTTGGAGAAAAAATAATTATTTCTACTAGTAGGCCTGGTTTAATTATTGGAAGAAGAGGAGAGAAAATTCAAGAATTAACTACATTATTAAAAAGAATTTTCAAATTAGAAAATCCCCATATAGAAATAAATGAAATTGAAAATCCCTTATTTGATTCTCAAATGGTTGCAGATGATATTGCGATAGGTTTAGAAAGGCGTGGAAATTTAAAATTTAAGGTTATTGCTTATAGAAAACTTCAAGAGATAATGAATGCAGGAGCATTGGGTTGTGAATTTAGAATAACTGGTAAACTTCCAAGTGAAAGATCTAGATCCTGGAGATTTTCAGAAGGCTATCTAAAAAAAGCAGGAGAACCAAGTAAAGAAATTGATAGGGCACAAGCTACGGCATTAACAAAAACAGGTATAATAGGAATAAAAGTTGCAATAATGCCTCCTGAGGCAAGAATATATGATAAAATTGATATTAATTCTGAGATGATTCAAAGGATAAATCAGATACCTATTGAAGAGGAAGAAGAAGTTTTAAAAGACAAAAAGGTAAAAAAAAGTAAAAAAGTAAAAAAATCTGAAAATGAAAAGAAAAAAATAACTAAAAAAATTGTTAAGGAAAAGAATATGGAAGAAAAGCCAGCTGAAGAAGAAAAAACTGAAATATTAAAAGAAAGTAAGGTTAATCCTGAAGAAGATGGAACTGCAATGGAGATTGAAATGGAAGCTGAAGAGGGAGTTAATGAGCAAGATTTAAAAGCTATTGAAGAAGTTCAAAAAGAAGAAAGTGAGGAGGAAAAAAATGAATAATCAGGAGAATGCTGGAAATCTTGAAAATAAGGTTGGAATAAAAATACCTCATGATGCTCAAGCTAGAATGGATCAACTGAAAAGATTTGTTGAAGGAGATTATAATTCTCAAGACAATGGGAATCTATCTCAAAAAAATTTGGAGGATAATAACTATGGCTATATTAAAAAATAAAGATATAGAGAAAATGTCTATTAAGGAGAGAGAAGAAAAAATTAAAGATTTAAAAATGGAATTATTAAAGGAAAGAATAAATATAGGAAAGGGTGGGAAAAATAAAATAAAAGAAATTAAAAAGACTATTGCAAGATTATTAACATTCAACAGACAAAAAAATTCTGCTTTGCAGAATGTTTCAAAACTACCAAAACCAAAAGGTTCTGGGCAGTTAAATAAACCTGTTGAAACTAAATAACAATATGGATATATGCCCAAAGTGTGGATTGCCTTTGCAAGCTTGTGTTTGTGAGGAAATAGCAAAAACTGAACAGAGAATACAGATAACTACCGAAAAGAAAAAATTCGGTAAGATAATGACAGTGATCTCCGGCTTTCAAGATGTAGATTTGAAAGCTATAGCAAAAAACCTAAAACATGATTTAGCATGTGGTGGGACTGTTAGGGATAACACAGTAGAGCTTCAAGGGAATCACTCAAAAAATGCCATAAAATCCTTGGTTAAACAAGGGTTTTCACAAGAAAGCATTGAATTTGCGTGATAAAATCTAACAAGAAAATGGAAGAAAAAAACGAAAACAAAGTTGAAAAAATGGAAAAAATAGATGTAGCTGAAGCTCCAAAAGAAGAAAATAAAATAAAATCTGATAATGATAAAACTGAGACAGGATTAACTGCTGTTGTAAGAATTTCGGGCATGGTTAAAGTAAGAAAAGATTTTGCAAATACCCTTGATAGAATGAGGCTGAGGAGAAAATATGCATGTATATTAATAGATCTAAAGAATAAAAATACTCAAGGTATGCTTGAAAAGATAAAATATTTTGTTTCTTATGGAAATTTATCAAAAGAAACCCTTATTAAATTGATAAATGAAAGAGGAAAATCGATTGAAGGAAATAAAAAAGAAATTAAAATTGATGCAAATAAGGTTATGGAAGGTTTGATGAATGGTAAGAGGTTAGAAGACTTTGGATTAAAGCCTTTTTTTAGACTACATCCGCCTAGAAAAGGAATAGATACAAAGAGACAGTATCCCAAGGGAGTTCTTGGTAAGAATAAAGATATTGATAAATTAATTGAGAGTATGTTATAAAATGAAATTGAAAAAATCTAAAAAATCAGTAAGGCAGAGAGGAAAAACAAACCATGGACATGGTGCTAGAAAAAAATGGAAAGGAAAAGGGCATAGAGGTGGTAGTGGTATGGCGGGTACTGGAAAAAAGGCAGACCATAAAAAAACTTTAATAAATAAAAAATATGGTAATTCATATTTTGGAAGACAAGGAGTAACTAGTAGGGGCACTAAAAAAGACAAATTGTTAAAAATTAATGTAGGAGATATAGAAAGAAATTATAATTCCTTATTGAAAAGATATGGAGAAGGAGATATATTAAATCTTTCAGATCATAAAGTTCTAGGTAGTGGAGAAATTACTAGAAAAATTAATTTGAAAGTATTAGATATTAGTAAGGCTGCAAAAGAGAAAATTGAAAAAGCTGGTGGAAATGCTGAAATATTAACAAAAAAGGATGAAGAAATTTCAGAGCCTATTGTTGAAGAAACTAAAGAAGAATAAGAATGGCATTTAAAAATATCCTTAAAAGCCTTCCAGAGGTTAAAGGACCTGATGAGAAGAAAGTAAGTTTTAATGTAAAGTTAAAATGGACCTTATTAATTCTAGTCTCATTTTTTGTTATGTCTAATATCTCACTTTATGGTGCAGATCCTGGATTTTTAGAACAATTTGAATTTCTTGCAGTAATTATGGGAACTAGTTTTGGTTCCATTATTACACTAGGTATCGGTCCAATAGTTATGGCCAGTATTATCTTACAGCTATTAGTGGGTAGTAAGATTCTTGATATTGATACATCTAGTGTTGAGGGTAAGAAATTTTTCCAAGGATTGCAAAAACTTATGGTATTCTTTTTCATAATTTTTGAAGCAATCGTATATGTTTCCATGGGGGGTATAAAGGCAGCTCCAGGATTTATGTATATAGTAATATTTCAATTAATTTTGGGTGGATTGGCAATATTATTTATGGATGAAGTATGTCAGAAATGGGGATTTGGATCTGGAGTTAGTTTGTTTATTGCGGCAGGAGTTGGATGGAGATTAATTACAGCTAGTTTTGGATTTTTAGGTCCTGAAGGAAACTTTCAGGCATCAGGGAAAGTTATTGCATTAGTAATTAGTTTAATGAATGCAGATAGTCAAGGAGCTTTGTTAGCTGGTGCAGCTATTGTTTCAACCATTATATTATTCCTTTTTGTGGTTTGGGCTCAGAATTTGAAAATAGAAATTCCATTAAGTTATGATAGATTAAGAGGATATAGTATGAAATGGCCACTGCAATTTTTCTATGCCTCAGTTATACCAGTTATTTTAACTAGTGCATTAATTGCAAATCTTCAACTATTTGGAGGATTATTACAAAATTGGATGGGCAGGCCATCATTTTTAGGAGCATTTAGTAATGGGCAACCAGTTAGCGGATTATTATATTGGGTTAGTTCTACAAATATAGTTCAAGCAATAATTACTGGTAGTTGGCAACTTAACTTTTTATGGCAAACTATTGGACATATTATATTTTATATGTTCTTTTGTGCATTGTTCTCAGTATTTTGGGTTAAAACTTCTGGAATGGATGCTTCTGCTCAGGCAAATAATATATTAAAATCAGGATTGCAAATACCTGGATTTAGAAAAGATCAAAGAATTTTAGAATCAATACTTTCAAGATATGTTATGCCCCTTACTATAATGGGTGGTATGGCTATAGGACTTCTTGCAGCATTGGCAGATGTTCTTGGAGCATTAGTTGCAGGGACTGCATTATTATTAGGTATAATGATTATATTCCAGTTCTATCAGAATATTGCTCAGCAACATGCGATGGATATGAATCCTGCAATGAAGAAAATGATGGGGGTGTAAATATACATTTTCTGCCTCATTTGGAATTAAAAATTCCCCAGATGAAGAAAATGATAGGTGTTTAAATACTTCAAATAATTAATAATAAAATGATTATGGAATATATCCAATCGAATCCGAAAATGTCTATAATAGTTATAGCATTATTTGTTTCAATTTTTACTACAACTGTTAGATATTATATGGTTGATAGGAATAGAATGAAAGAAATTAGAACTAGGCAAAAAGAATTAAGAAAAGAATTGAAACAGTTTAGAGATAATCCTGAAAAAATGATGGAAATTAATAAACAAATTATGGAAGATATGCCTGAGCAGATGAAGCAATCTTTCAAACCGATGATCATCACTTTAGTTCCATTATTAATCTTGTTTAAATGGCTATGGAGTGCTTATGAACTTACCTCCATTTCAGGAACTTGGTTGTGGTGGTATATTGGTTCCTCTATAGTCTTTAGTATTTTTCTAAGTAAGGCTTACGGGCTTCAATAAGTTTTGATTTTATATATGCAATACTTATGGATAGAATTCCTATTGAATTTGTTAATATGTCTATTAATGAAGGAAATCTATTCGGAACAAAATATTGATGAATCTCATCCAAAATTCCATATAGAATTGCAATAGAAATTGCAGTTATCATTAGAGGTTTGTTATATTTTCCTTTACTTAATGATATAAGTAAAAAAAGGGCAAAGTATGAAAATGCTGTAAAATGATATATATAACTCTTATAACTAATTCCCCCTCCAGTTCCGGAAAAGGATATAGAGGAAGCATAAAAGATTATTGATCCCATAATTAAGGCAATCAAAAATGAGATCTTGTTATGTTTTTCAAACCAATTAAACATAAAGAAAAAATTAGTATATTTAATATAAATATTATTGTTCTCAACAATTTGGAAAGGTTTAAAAACAGCATTAATTAGGTGTAAATACAATGGAATTAAATCAAGAAGAAATAATGAAAATCCAGATGATGGAGCAGGAAGTAAATTACCTAAACCAGCAACTACAATTAATAGATGAAAATATCAAGGAAATGACTCAAATTTCTGATAGCTTAGAGGGAATTAGTAAGGGAAATGAGATATTATCAAATCTTGGAAAAAAGATTTATCTTCCTGTTGAGGTTAAGGATGATAAATTAGTTGTTGAGGTTGGAAAGGGAAATTATGTTAAGAAAAGTGTTTCTGAAACAAAAGAAATTTTAGAAAGAGAAAATAACAAGCTTATGGAAGGAAAGGGAAAAATTATAGAAAGACTTGACTTCCTTCAAGAAGAAATGTCTAAGATGTTGATGGAACTTCAGAAAGCTCAAATTGGAAAGAAAGAAGAAAGCATTGAAGACTTGGCAGAGAATAAGTAAATAAAATTTATTCTTAAAAACTTTTATAAATCCTAAACCTTTAGGTATATTAGAAAAAAGATGGTAAAGAAAAAGGTTTCTAATAAGAAAGTTCCTGTTAGTGGGGGGATGAATAAGAATTTAGTTATAGGTGTTGTAGTTGTTCTTTTATTAGTCGGGGTTTTCTGGTATTTTAATAATCAAAAGGAAGTTGGGCTTTCGCAGCCTATGGAACCAAAAATGCCTGAGAGTGGTGAGGGGGATTCTAACTGTAAGCAGGCTATGGAGCGGTGTGGAGAAAAACATGGGAAATGTTGTGATGAGGCAAATAAACCTGGAGCTAGTTATGATGGGCTTCCCCTTTCATGTGACCAATATACTGAAGAGGCTAGTTTTTGTATACCTCAATGTACTTTTACAGAAATTGAGAAACCTCTATCATGTGCCGGACTAAGGGAGGATGAAGATACGGGAGATCTTAGTGTTTCTTTTACTTGTTGTAAACAGGAAGATTTATGTGTTGATACTGATAAGGGTTTTGGATGTGTGAAGTATTGTAGTATTCAGGGTAGTATCCCTTGCGGTAACATGGTTAATTGTTGTGATGTGAGGGATAAAGATGGGGATGGATTACCTGATAAAGCTTGTATTTTTTATCCTAATCCAGCTCCAGGTGAAGCTTCATATAGATGTGAGACTGCAAAAGTAATAAATAAATGCCCTGATACCAAGGCGGAGATGTGTAGAATTAAGGGAGATTATTTATGTATGACGACTAATCCGACATCTCAATGTTCTGAGGGAATCGACAAATGTTGCTTTGCTCATGAAACCTGCGTTCCGGATAAAGATTATCAATTTGGAAACTGCCTACCCTCAGGTCAAGTTGAATGTAAGGAAAATGGAAAATATTCATTTTCATGTAAGGGTGGTGAAGAATGTTGTGGGGATAAATGTTGTGAATATGGCACGAGGTGTAATTTTAAAAATGGTAAGCAAATTTGTGAAGATATAGATGATATTATAGATAAAATAAAAGATAAATTTAAGAACAAAAAACTTAAACCTAAATATAGGGGAAGAGTATATAGTTAATCTATGTCCCTATACCTTAATGCATAATGAAAGATAAAATTTAATTCTTATCAACCAACCTTCTTTAGAAAATCGTTATAATCTAATGCACCATGTTCGGTGATTATTTTTGTGATATATTTTTTGGGTACAAACTCAAAACTCGGGTTTTTGAGTTTGATGTCTTTTGGGGCTTTGTCCCAAATCTCGTTTAGTTTCCTGTTTTCCATAGGAACCTTGTTTGAGGTGTACTTCCAGGAATCAGCTATAATGTAAAGAGGTATTTTATTTATCATTGCAAGTTTGGCTATTGCTCCACTTCCTACTTTGTTTATAATTCCATTTCTTGTTAGTGCATCTGCTCCAATAAATATTTTATTAACTTTTTTTGTTTTTTGTTTTTCAGATAATGCAATGTCCATTGCAGAGTCAATAAACATAGTTACCTTAATCCCATTATTCTTTAGTTCTTTTGCAGTCCTTCTTCCTTGAAATAAAGGTCTAGTTTCTGTATTGTAAACTTCAAAATTCTTTCCCTTCTTCTTTGCATAAATTAATGAGTTGCTTACGTTTGTGGAGTGGCAATGGGTGTAAATTATATCATTACTTTTAATTAATTTTAGAGTATGTTTATTAATTTTATCTTGAGCATTATCAAAATGTTTCATAATTTCATTTCTTGGAACTTTATTAGTTAAATCAAGAACATTTTTTAACATTGGTTCTGTTGATCGAAGAGATAATAGCTTCTTTTTAGAAGAGACTGATGGTTTTAGATAGTATGCATTTAATCCTGCTTTTGCAACATTTCTTGCTCCTTGTATTTTTATAGACTCAATATCATTACAGATTTTATCAAATCTAGATTTATCATTCATTTTAATTAAAATGATTTTGAGTATAAAAGATTATGTGATAATTAGGGAAATAATTTAAAAACTCTTGCTCTATTAATTTATATAAAAAAGGTGAATAATAATGTTAGAGATGATAATTAATCCGGGAAAGGCTGAAAAAAGGCCCTGGGAGATGTTTTTTGTAGGTGCATTCTATGCCACATTATCTTTATTTCTCACTAAATGGATTTTTTCTGTAGATCCAGTTTTGTCAAAATATTCTGGATTGTTGGTGGTTACATTTAGTGTAATGTTTACTATGCCTTTTGTTTATTATGCTATTAAAAATGAAGAAGAAAAAGATATGGCTCAAGAAGGTTTTTTTAGACTTTTAAAAGAGCACAGCAGGGCAATCAATTATTTTATGTTTTTGTTTATGGGGTTTGTTGTTGCATTTTCTTTCTGGTATATAGTTTTTGAAGATGGAAATCAAAATTTTAAAGTACAAATTGAGACTTTTTGTATGATTAACCGGCCAACTAATTTTGATCAATGTGTTTCAGATTATATGGGAAATAATGCTAAAACTACTGGATTTTTAACTTCTCAGCAAAAAATAACTAATATATTTGTAAATAATATTTATGTGCTTATGTTTACTTTGCTGTTTTCTCTAATCTTTGGTGCTGGAGCCATATTTATTTTAGCATGGAATGCAAGTGTAATTAGTGCAGCTATAGGAATATTCTCTAATTCAAAGATAGCAAATCTCCCATTAGGTATTGCGAGATATATGATCCATGGAGTTCCGGAAATAGCCTCATATTTTGTAGGGGCCCTTGCAGGGGGAATAATTAGTGTTGCAGTAATAAAACATGAGTTTAAATCAGAAAAATTTTGGATAGTTTTACAAGATTCCCTAAATCTTGTAATTCTTGCAATAGTATTATTATTTTTTTCAGCATTAATTGAGGTTTTTGTAACGCCTGCAATTTTTTAAGAATATGGCAAAGTATGTATGTAAAAATTGTAACTACCAGTTTGAATTGGAGGATAAATCTGAATGTAAATTTTGTGGTATGGAACATTTAGAATTAGAAAAATCTGCAGGAGAATTATTGAAAGAAATTGGAAGCCTATTTGAATAATTGTTAATATGTCATTTACCTAAGATAACTTTAAAAAGTTAATATTGTAGATATTTGGATGGATAATATTGGTGGTTTTAAGATAGGGGAAGAAAATTTAATTAAAAAGAGGAAGGAAAAGTTAGCTAAATTTTTTAGAAATTTTTTTAGTAAAGGTCAGGCATGGGCCCTAATATTTTTGATTATTTTAGTTATTTTGGGAATTTATGTAAGAAGTCTCCCTATGACAGACCATAATGGGAATCCGGGGTTATGGGATGTAACCACAAATACTTGGACTTTAGGACCTGATTTAGATCCTTGGCTTTTTTTAAGAAATGCCAAAACAATAGTTAATCAGGGAACATTGCCTCAAATAGATGAAATGAGGAATGTCCCATTAGGTTTTGATAATTCTAGAGAAAGTAAGGTATTGGCATATATGATAGCCGGAACTTATAAAATTCTAAAAAGTATTGGAATGGATGTTAATATAGAATATGCAGGAGTTATCTTTCCTGTAATAATGTTTGCATTTACAATAATTGCATTTTTTCTTTTTGTAAGAGAAATATTTATTAGAAGAACTAAACAATCTATTAATCGTGCAAATGCTATAGCATTAATAGCAGGTTTATTTATGGCAGTTATTCCTGTTTTTTTATCAAGAACTGTTGCAGGAATACCTGAAAAAGAAAGTGCAGCGTTTTTCTTTATGTTTTTTTCATTTTATTTGTTCCTTAAATCTTGGAAAACTAAAACTATCAAAAAAAGTATATTTTTAGGAGTACTTGCAGGTATATTTACTGGAACTATGGGATTAATTTGGGGGGGAGTTTTATATGTTTACATAACTATAGGTTTAGCAGGATTGATCGCATTTATATTAGGAAAAGTTAGAAAAAAACATTTCTTAAGTTACGTTTCGTGGGTTATTTTTTCTTTTTTTATAATGACCTTCTTTTCAGGAAAGTTTGATTTATTTTCTATGTTTACTTCTCTGTCTTCAGGTATTGCCTCATTTACATTAATTGCAATGATTATGCACAATATAATATGGAATACAAAAATATCTAAGATTAAATTTTTTAGAAATGCAAAACTTCCAAAAACAATAACTACATTAATTTTTACTTTTATTCTTTTAATAATCTTGAGTATAATATTTTTAGGACCTTCATTTATAATTGGAAAAATAAAGGCGTTTCATCAAACTGTCTTTAAACCTGTTCAAGGCAGATGGAATACTACTGTTGCAGAGAATAGACAACCAAATTTTAAGGAGTGGGGAGGTAGTTTTGGGCCATTTGTTAAGAATATTCCATTAATGTTTTGGCTTTTTATTATAGGTTCGATTGTTCTTTTTAAAAAAATGTTAATGGGCCTTAGAAAAAAAGAAGCATGGGTTATAACTACCTTTTATGTTTTATTTATTTTTGGCATGATTTTTTCAAGATATTCTGGAGATAGTATATTTGATGGAAATAATTTTATAAGTAAGGCATTTTATTACCTTTCTGCGATAATCTTCATTGGTATTTTGTTTAAATATTATTTGAAAGACTCTAAAAATATGAATAATAATTTTAGAAAAATAAGATTTGAATATTTATTATTATTTTCATTATTTATTTTAACTCTATTTAGTGTTAGGGGCGCCGTTAGATTAATTATGGTTTTAGGTCCTGTTTCATCAATATTTGTAGGTTTTTTAATTGTAGAATCTATTAATAAACTTTTAAAAACTAAGGATGAAACTGGGAAAATTATATTAGGGATAATAGTGCTATTAATTTTAATTTCTAGCATATATACTTTTATTACTTTCTATAAAAGTGTTACTTATCAATCTTATAATATGGTTCCATCTTCCTATAATGTTCAATGGCAAAAAGCAATGGATTGGGTTAGGACCTCTACTCCTTTAGATTCAGTTTTTGCCCATTGGTGGGATTATGGATATTGGGTTCAAAGTATAGGAAATCGAGCGACAATTGTAGATGGGGGAAACGCGATAACATTCTGGAATTATTATATGGGGAGATTAGTTTTGACAGGAGATAATCAAAATGATGCATTAAATTTTTTATATACTCATAATGCAGATTATCTTTTAATTGATAGTACTGACATTGGAAAATATGGAGCTTTTTCAGTAATTGGAAGTGATAAAGACTTTGATAGATACTCTTGGATAGGTACTTTCTTTTTGGATGAATCTCAAACTCAAGAAACTAAGGATAGTTTTATTAATGTTTATACGGGAGGAATAAATTTAGATGAAGATTTAATTATAAATCAAAATGGGAAAGAAATATTTATCGCATCAAATAATGCCGGAGTTGCTGCAATCTTAACTCCTAAAGATAATCAAGGTAATTTTCTTCAACCTAGTTTTATAGTTGTTCAACAAGGTAATCAATATACAATCCCTATGAGGTATCTTTATTTTAATGATGAGTTTATTGATTTTGATACAGGAGTAGAGGCAACCGCATATATATTCCCTAGGTTAACTTTAAATGGAAATTCGGTTAGTCAAAAATTAGATGGTGCGGTTATGTTTATTTCTCCAAGATTAATGAGGGGTATGCTTGCACAAGTTTATTTGTTAGATGATCCATTAAATAAATTTCCTAATTTTGAATTGGTTCATAATGAAACTCCATTAATAATTGAGGATTTAAGAAGGAGTGGGGCTTCATTACCTAATATTGTTTATCTTAATGGTTTGCAAGGTCCTATAAAAATATGGAAAATAAAATATAATGGGAATGAAAAAATTAAAGAAGAATATTTAGATATAGATGCTAGCAAATATTTAGATTGGAAATTGTAATTAATTAAAAATGGAAATATTGTTATTTATGCCTTTATTTATAAGTTTTATAATTGCGGTGTATGCAATTCCAAAATGGATTAAAAAATGTAGGGAGGTGGGATTTTTATGGGCAGATATGAATAAGGTAACAAAGATAAAGAGAGTTGCTGCCTCTGGAGGAATTATAGTTGTAATATCCTTTCTTTTAGGAGTTTTGAGTTTTGTGGCAATAAGAACTTTCATATTTAAACAGATAGACGAGACGACTCAAATTTTTGCTCTTTTAACAGTAATATTGATACTTTCTTTAGTTGGTTTTGTAGATGATGTTCTAGGGTGGACCTATAGAGGATTATCAATAAAATTTAGATTATTTTTGGCATTTGTTGCGGCAATTCCACTTGTAGTAATAAATGCAGGTTCAAAAATTATAGCACTCCCATTTGTAGGAACTATGGACTTAGGAATCTATTATCCACTAATATTTATACCAATAGGCATTGCAGGAGCTACAACAACTTATAATTTTTTAGCAGGTTTTAATGGTTTAGAATCTGGCCAGGGGATCATTATTCTTAGTTTTCTATCTTTAATAGCATATTTAACTGGAAGTTTGTGGATTAGTATTATCGGGTTATGCATGGTTGCAGGATTAATTGTATTTTATATATATAACAAATACCCTGCAAAAATTTTTCCGGGAGATGTTTTAACATATTCTATAGGTTCCCTTATAGCAGGTATGGCAATTTTAGGTAACTTTGAAAAAATTGCAGTGTTTGTATTTATACCTTATATTCTTGAAACTATGTTAAAACTTAGAGGTAGATTAATTAAACACTCTTTTGCGAAGGTTAATGAAGATCGTAGTTTGGAAATCCCTTATGGAAAAATTTATGGATTGACTCACCTATCGTTATTTATCTTAAAAAAATATAAAAGAAAAGTTTATGAAAAAGAGGTAGTAAGATTAATATTTATCTTTCAAATCTTAATTTGTATTCTTGCATTTATAATTTTCAGAGAGGGTATATTAATATGATTCTTAAATCTTGGAAAAAATATCTTCCAATAATTGGAATTTTATTGTTTACATATATTTTGTTAAGTATTGATATATCTCAAGTTTTTTTGGAAATAAAAAATATTAATTATTATTTTTTATCCACTGCATTTATTTTTATTTTATTTATGTTAATAGTTCAAACCTTCAAATGGTATTTAATTGCAGTTTTTCAGGAAATTAAAATCTCTTTTAAAGATGCTTTTAATATAAACCTTATAAGTAATTTTTATGGATTTGTTACTCCTTCAAAAATTGGAGGAATAGTACGGGCAGAATATCTAAAAAAATATACTGATGATAAAAACATAGGAAAGGGTTTGTTTAACTTTTCTATTGATAAGATGTTAGATTTATCTTCTATAGTCCTTATAACAATAATGTTTTCTTTTGTCTTTAAAAATAAAATAAATCTTCCAATAAACTTGTTTATTATCCTATTCTTAACATTTGCTATTTTAATTGGATTTTTTATAAATAAGAAAAGAAGTAAATGGGCATTGGGATTCATATATAGAAAACTTATTCATGGTAAAATGAAAACTAAAGCCAGAATAACTTTTGAATCATTCTATGATAATATCCCTAAAAAAAGATTTTTTATAATATTCTTTGGAATTAATTTAATTAGTTGGATATTTATTTATCTTATTCATTATTTTATTGGATTATCATTAGGAATAAATCTTGAGATGATTCATTATCTAGCTATAATGCCATTAGGGACTATTGTTTCTATGATCCCCATTAGTATTAATGGTCTAGGGACCCGTGAGGCCACCCTAATAAGTTTATTTTCTATATTTAATATTAGTGCTGCGAAGGTGTTTTCTATGTCTCTATTAGCGTATGTTTTGGTGGGAATTATACCTTCTATCATAGGAATATTTTTAATCTACAAAAAAAATTTAATTGAATGAAGGTAAGTATAATCATTCCTTGCAAGGAAATAGATTCTATGACTATTAAGTGTGTTAGTGAATGTTTAAAATTAGATTATAAAGATTTTGAAATAATATTATTACCTGATGAAAGTTCAAAAAAATCAAAAGATGAAAAATTAAGAATAATAAATACTGGAAAAGTTAAGCCCGCTTTGAAAAGAAATATTGGAATGAGTGTATCAAATGGAGATTTTTTTGCATTTATAGATTCTGATGCATATCCTAGAAAAAATTGGTTAAAAAATGCCATGAAATATTTTAGTGATGAAAAAATAGGATTAGTTGGAGGTCCAAATTTAACTCCTCCTGAAGGGAATTTTGCAGAAAAAATTTCTGGAAAAGTCTTAAGTAATTTTTTAATTTCGGGTAATGCAAATATAAGATATAAAATAAGTAAAAATCAATATGTGAGAGAACTTCCCTCTTGTAATTATATCTCGCGTCGAAAAATTTCCCCAAAATATAATCCTTATTTTCTAACTGCAGAAGATAGCAAATTTTGTTTTGATATTGAAAAAAAAGGTTATAAATTACTTTATGCAAGAGATGTTATTGTTAGTCATCATCGTAGAAATACTTTATTTAAACATCTCAAACAAATGTTTATTTATGGAAGAGATATTGCTTGGCTTTCGAAAAAAGAATTTACAATAGATAAAATTTATTATTCATTGTTAAGTCTAGGTGTTTTAGGATTTTTTTTAGGACTAGTTTTTAGTTTTTATAATTTATTTTTTAGAAATATATTCCTCACAATATTATTATTTTATCTAACAATTATATTTATGACAAGTGTTTATAAAAATATTAAATATACTTTCTATATTTTCTTAATAAGTATTGGAACTCATTTTTCATATGGATTTGGATGGCTTAAAGGATTTTTAACAAAACATAAAAAAAATGAAAATGTTAAATAATATGGAAAACCTTTTAAATTTGATTTTATTAAATTTTTTATAAAAAAGATTTTAATTAAAAATGAAAGTATTAGTCGGTTTTCCTCCAACCAAAAGCCCTTTGGGTACTCCTCTTCTTAGTCAAAATAGGCAATTTCAATATTTTAATAAGCCTACTTTTTTGTATCCTGTTGTTTTGGGAACTGGTGCCACAATGATTAAGAATAATGGGCATAATGTTATTTGGGAGGATGCAATAGCCCAATATATGAATTGGAATGAATATAACCAAATGCTTGAAAGGGAGCAACCAGATATATTTTTATTCGAAACTAAAGCTCCCGTAGTTAAAAAGCATTGGCAAGGAATTAATCATATGAAGAAAAAATTTCCAAATATGAAAATTGCAATTTGTGGGGATCATGTGAGTCATTTACCTAGAGAAACTCTGGAAAATTCTGAAGTAGATTATGTAATTAATGGGGGATATTATGACTTTGCATTTTCTGATTTGGTTGAATGGTTAAGTGAAGGTAAATCTGGAGCACCTAATGGGATTTGGTATAGAAATAAAAATGGAGATATTATTGAGAATGGAAGATATGAATTCTATAAAGAAAAAGATAGGGCAATCGATGATGCCCCTTTTCCAGATAGAAACCTTACAAAATATATGAATTATCAAGATGAATTTAATTTGAAAGGAAGGCCTCAGTTTTATATTATGAGTGCTAGGGATTGTGCTTGGGGTAAATGTACCTTTTGTGTTTGGGATCATGCATTATATCCTAAAGGAGCATATAAGCAAAGAAGTCCTGAAAATACTTTTGAAGAGGTAAAAAATTTAGTAGATAATTTTGGAGCTAGGGAAATTTTTGATGATGCTGGAACTATTCCTCCTGGAAATTGGTTAAAAAAATTCTGTCAGTTAATGATAGAAAGTGGATATAATAAAAAAGTTATGTATTCTTGTAATATGAGATTTGGATGGGTTGATGCCGAGATGTATAAATTAATGAAGAAAGCTGGATTTAGATTACTTAAATATGGATTAGAGAGTGGGTGTCAGAAAACTATTGATAAACTGGATAAGGGTACTGATGTTACAAAGGTTTTTCAGCATTGCAAGGATGCAAAAGATGCAGGACTTACAATTCATATAACTATGATGGTGGGATATCCTTGGGAAACTAAATCTGAATCTATGGAGGTTTTTAAATTAGCAGATAAATTGATGAGTGCAGGATTGGTTGATATTCATCAATCTACAATTGTTATGCCTTATCCTGGAACACCATTATATGCAGAAGCTGTTAAAGAAGGATGGTTAAGATTTGGTGAGAGTGATTATGAAAAGTTAGCTATGGACCAACCTGCATTAAAAAATAGGGAAATGATTCCTGAAGAAATACAAGGATTATGTAAACATAATTATATGACATATTTAAGGCCGAGTTATATTTGGCATCATGCTAAATCTAGAATAAGAAGTTGGGAGGATATTAAATATACCTTTGAAGGTGTAACTGCACTTTTAGGTCATTTGAAAGATTTTAGTAGAAAGCCAGAAATTCAAAGAAATAAAAGTGAAATTCTAAATTCGGAACAGATTGCTAGAATGGATGCTAATATTAACAATCCTCGGCAAGATTTAGTTGCTATTAAACCCGGGGCAACTGAGGCTATTCCTCATAAGAAGATTGAAGAGATTAAAATTGTAACTAATTAAACCTTTAAAAAATTTTCACAAGTTTCAAATTTATAATTATTTTTTTTGCAAAATATTAAATAATCTTCCAATTTTCTTGATAATTTTGTTCCATCAATTCTTTTAATATTTTTAGGTATATCAAATTTTGACAAATCTGTAAATTCCCAGGGATGAAAAATGAGCATATTATAATTAGATTTTAAAAAATTTAATTTGGTGAATATTTTTGAATAAATTAATGGTAAATTTTTAAATGCTAACCAGAATATAGAAAAATTAGGGGGAAATGTAGACATTGGAATCTCAATGATGTTACCCCTCCTATGAATTTTTTTATTTTGTTTTAAATTATTATATCTCCCAGGAAGATAAATTGGATGTGTGGATGAATCATATTTAAATCCTGCCTGAGCTAATATATCTATATTTTTTAATTGCCATCTTGGAGCTCTAAAGCCACTTAATGGTTTGTGGATTATTTCTTCTTTTATTTTCTTTGCATTAATTATTGAACCTATAGTTAAAGGTTCTGAGTGTGAAAACCCATGACTAGCTATTTCGTGGTTTTTTGAAATTTGTTTAATTGTTTGAGGATATTTATTTGCAAAATTTGCTGTTGTAAAAAATGTAGATTTTATATTAAATTTTTTTAAAATATCTAATATAATTTTTAATCCATCTAAAGATACATTATACATGTCTTCTTCAGAAATTGTTTTAGCAAACTCTCTAGGTAAATCAAATTCTTCTAAATCAAAAGTTAGTAAAATTTTTTTTCTCATTTCTAATTAAATTTTTTAAAAAAATCTTAGTTTTATTAATCTCCATAACATTCCGGGAAGATATTTTATTCTAACGGTGCTAAACTCTTCATATTTTACTAAAGGTGTATAAAATTCTCCAATTTTAAAATTTTTTTTCTGTGCCTTATATAAAAACTCTATATCAAAATCAAAACCAGTACATATAGTTTTTTTATTTATAGAATGCCATACATTTTTTTTAAAAAATTTAGCTCCTGCCTGAGTATCTCTAAATTTTAAATTAAATAGTAAATATGAGATTAATTGCCCTCCTAATGCCACTATTCTTCTTAACTGAGAATCTTTTACTCCCTTTTTACCTTTCATTGATCCTTTTAAATATTTTGTTGCTATAGCTATATCGCAATTATCTAAACTATAAATCATGTCTTTTATTCTTTCTGAACTAAATGGATTATCTACATCAAGAAAGCCAATTATTTCAAATCTGGCCCTCTTAAATCCTTCTGAGAGTGCCTTTCCCTTCCCTTTTTCAATTATTTCAATCACTTGCATAGGATATATTTGGGCGAGGTTTTTAGCAATTTCCGCAGTGCCATCTATACACCCATTACATACTATAATTATTTCAAAATCATCTAGAAAATCTGAAAAAATTTCAATATATTCCATTATTGATTTTTCCAAAACATGTTCAGAATTATGTGCAGGAATAACAAGTGATAATCTTTTTTCATGAATATGTCTCATAAATAATATTCATGAAAACCATATATAAGGATATATTTTGTTCATAAGATATTATAAATTATTCTTTAAAATTCATATAATTTTAAATATGGTCTAATTGTTTCAAACTATTAGATTAAACAATTCTCTTTAATTATGGAATATACAGTTTCTAAAAAAGCTAATAAAAAAATTGCAAAAGATATGGAAATTATTATATCTGAGATAAGAAAGAAATATCCTGAAATTATTTCAATAATTTTATCAGGGGGATTTTCAAGAGGGGAAGGGCCTGTGAAAATTGAAGGAAATAAGGTTTATCCATATAATGACTATGATATTCAGATTATATCTAAAAATAAGATATCTAAAGATATATCTGATAAATTATCTATAGATATATCTAAAAAATTAGGATATAGAGGTATTGATAATTTTTATCCTTTTAAAAAAGAAGAGCAAAAAATAAAAGATAATTTTTATATTGATCTAAAATGGGATTCATTAAAAGATTTAAGAAATCTATTGCCAAGAATTAGAAATTATGAGTTGAAAAAACATTCTAAAATTATTTATGGAAATGATGTGAGAAAGATCATCCCAGAATATTCTCTAAAAGATATGCCTCTATCAGAAGGTGCAAAACTTCTTTTAGATAGAATGAGTCAGATGGTGGAATATTATTCTGAAAAAGGAAATTATGAACAAGAATGTTTATCATATTTTATACAGCAATGTTATGCAGCATGTTGTACCTCATTATTACTCTTATCTGGAAAATATCAGATAGGCTATGAAAAATCTATGAAAATATTAAAAGAAACTTATGAAAAAGATTTTCCAGAATTATATAAAAAAATTCCAAATTTACATCATAAAATTGAGTATTTTGTTAATTGGAAAGTTGATCCTAAAAAGCCTATTATAAAAAATCTTAAAGAGGAATGGTTTATTGCTAAAAATAATTTAATTGAAGTTACAAAATATTTTTTTAGTAAATTCTTAAAGAAAAATATTTGCAGTACTGAGGATTTATCTAAAAATATACTTAGAATGGATAAGGAGTTCTATATCCCTTATATTAATTCTATTCTTAAAAATAAAATTGGATTTAAATCTGAAATTATCTCTAGAGTGCTAATTCCTTTTGTTAAAGTAACTCTTATCAAAAAATATAAAGATAGATTGAGACAGATTGAAAGGAAAAAAATAGGATTTGTTTGGAATTCCCCGGATTTAATAATTTTTGGATCATTACCTTTTTTAATAGATTCTATAAAGCAAGAGGAAGTAAATCAAAATGAATTAGAAAAGTGTAAAAATTTATTAAAAAAGGTTTATCCTGTTAAAGGAAAATATTGGGAGGAGATTAGTACTGAGTACGCAAATGCTTATATACTATTTTTTCTACAGAAAATATAATTGAAAATGGGGCAATTACTTATTAATCAGGCTAAGCTTAGAAGTATTGGGAGGAGTTTATATGTTTCATTGGCAAATATTTCTGGATTTCCATGGTTCATTCAGGTAGAAACTACTACCAAATGTAATTTAAAATGTGAGATGTGTGAACATAATATTTTATCAGATACTACAAAAATAATTGATTTTGAAGAATTTAAAAAAATACATAAAACCATAAACAAATCAAATCCTCTTGCAAAATTATTTCCAAGATTACAATTATTTGATTTAACAGGGATTGGTGAAAGTTTACTTAATAAAGATTTTATAAAAATATTAAATTATTTGAAGTCTACGGGGGCAACAGTAACTTTTACTACTAATGCTACTTTATTGAATGATAGTATTTCAAAAAAAATAATTGATAGCGGAGTTGATGTAGTATTTTTTTCAGTGGATGGGGCTTCAAAAAAAACTTATGAAAAAATAAGAGTAGGAGCTAATTTTGAAAGAGTAAAAGAGAATATAAGGCGGTTTAATGAATTAAGAGTATTGTCAAAAAATAAAAAGCCAAAAACAATAATACGATTTTTAGCCTCTAGTTGGAATGTTCATGAAATGCCAGAAATAATAAATTTTGCAAAAGAAACTGGGGTTCCTACCGTTACTATTACTAATATGAATACTTCTGAAGATACTGCTCATTTAAAGGCAGATATGAATAAGTTTTATGAGATGAAAGATATAACTACAAAAAGGGCTAAAAGACTAGGCGTAGTTGCAGATTATGGATTTATTAAACAAAGGCCCATGAATGAATGTAGGCGAGCGTTTAACTCTATGTATTTAACAGTTAATGGGCAAGTTTTGCCTTGTTGTTTTATAAACCAAGGAGGAGAATATGATGATATTGCCGAAAATAAAAATCTTGGAGATGTTTTTAAACAAAATATAAAACAAATCTGGAAATCTAATAAATATAAAAATTTTAGAAAATTGATTAAGGAAGGTAAAGCGCCAGATGTTTGTAAAAACTGTTATTTGTTTTACCCAACAAAAAAGTAAACATTATTTTTATCATGGTTAGGTTAATTATTTGTATTGATGGGCTTGGAAAAGATCTAATTACTAAAGAGAATTCTCCGTTTTTATATAATTATGGTATAAAAAATTCTTTATGTACTTTAAAAACTTTTTTTGCATTTACTGAAGAATATAGTTTTTTTAGTGGACAAACACCTAAAGAACATAATAAATGGATGGAATTTAAAAAATCTAATAAATCGATATTTTCTCATTTTTTAGTTAAGCTTTTTTCATTTAATAAAAAAATAAGGAATAATGTAGCAGGATTATTACAATATCTTTATGGTAGAAAATGGATAATTGGAACTCATCAAATTCCTCAAACTCAATTAAATAATTTTGATTCTTGTTTAAAGGATGGTTTATGGGAACTCCCATTCTTTAAAAATAAAAATTTTGCAATTTATAAATGGCCCTTATTTGCATTAAGAGATAAAGAAAAATCTGAAATGAAATTAATTTTTAAGTATGAAAATGATGAGGAAAGATTAAATAGGCTTTTATTGAATGATGTAGATATTTATTATACTCAACTTATGATGATGGATAAAACAATGCATAAGTATGGGAAAAATAGTGTTAAAACAAAAAAATCCCTAAAAGAAATGGATAAAATTATTGAAAAAACTGTTAATAAATTTTTAGAGAAAAATCCTAAGGGAGAGGTTATATTATGGTCAGATCATGGATTTGCAGATATAAAAAATGTAATTAATTTAGAGGAATATTTGCCGGAGATGGATAAAATAACATACTTTATTGCGGGAACTACTGCTCATTTTTGGTTTAAAAATAAAAATGATGAAAAATTAATTCTAGAAAATATAAAAAGAAATAATAAAATAAAAATTTTAACAAAAAAATTAGCAGATAAATATAAAATTCCTTTTAATTCTGATTATGGAGATTTATGTTTGTTTGTAGAAAAGGGAGATTATTTTTTTCCTAACTTTTATCAAAAATATAAGAAAGAGAAATATAAGGGGATGCATGGATATCCTGATGATAAAGAAATGGATGGATTTTTTATAATAAATAAAAAAATAAAAAATAAAATTCTTAATATGGAGGGTGCCATACAAATTATTAAAAATTAAAATTTGTAAAATTAAAAATATGAAAACAGCGTTTGTTACGGGGGGTGCAGGATTTATAGGAAGTCATCTATCTGAATTATTATTAGATAAAGGTTGGAAAGTTAAAATATTAATTAGGGAAGGAGATATGCATAACGCTTACAATGATGTTGTTTATCAAGAAGTTGTAGAAATGTTAAAAAATAAAGGTGCAGAAATATTTTGGGGAAATTTATATAATGTTGAATCTTATAAAAATATTTTAGAGGGAGTTGATGCTGTTTTTCATGTAGCAGGAATAGCATATCCTTATTATGGACTTCCTAATCAAATTTATTTTGATATTAATACAAAAGCTACAAAAGAGTTAGTAGAAATTTCTGAAAAAAAGGGTGTAAAAAAATTTGTCTATGTTTCTAGCATTGAAGCTGCTGGCCCTTCATTAAATGGAGAGCCTTTAACTGAGGAAAGTTCTAGACATCCTACTGATGCCTATGGAATGAGTAAAAAAGTATCTGAAGATTATTTATTAAATTTTAATAAAAATAGTAAGATTGATATAACAATTATTAGGCCTCCTATGACTTATGGTGAGAGAAGTCCACTATTAGAAAGACCATTTAAAATTATTAGGTCAGGATATTTTCCAATGTTTGGTTTAAAAGATGTTTACTTTGAATTTTGTTATGTTAAAAATTTAATTAAAGGGATCTACTTGGCAGGAATAAATAAAAATTCCTCAGGAGAAGTTTATTTTATTTCTGAAAATAGTTATAAGGTAATTGAAACTATGAAATTAATTGGAAAAAATATGGGTAAAAAAATTAAAATAATTTGTATTCCCAAAAGGATTGCTTATGGGATAGGATTATTTATGGAATTTTTGAATATTATTTTTCCATTTTATCCTTTTAGAAGTAAAGAGATTGGAAGTCCATTATTTTCTAGAAAAACGGTTAGTTGGGTTACAAATGATGAGTATATATGTTCTACTAAAAAAGCAAATATACAATTAGGATATGTGCCAGATTATAATCGAGAAGAAGGGATTCAAAATACATTAAAATGGTATCGGGAAAAAAAACTAATATGAAGGCCCTAGTTACTGGGGCAACAGGATTTATTGGAAGCCATCTTGTAGAAAGGCTTATCCATGATGGTTTTGAAGTTAGAGCATTAGTTAGAAAAAGAGATAATGAAACTAGAAAAGATACTTTTGAATTATTAAAAAAATTAAATGTAGAAATTTTTGAAGGAGATCTCTTAGATAAAGGATCCTTAAAAAAAATAGGAAAAGAAATTGATGTAGTTTTCCACTTAGCGGCAATTGCTAGACCCATGGCTATTCCTAATGAACTTTATTTTAAAATAAATGAAAAGGGCACTGATAATTTATTTGAAGTTTGTTTAGATGAAGGGGTCAAAAAAATTGTTATGATGAGCAGTGTATCTGCAGTTGGTCCCTCTAAGGATGGAAATGCAGTTAATGAAGAAACTGATTGTAATCCTGTTGATATTTATGGTTGGAGTAAATTAGCTCAAGAGAAAATAGCTTTTGAATATATTAATAGAGGGTTGCAAGTTATATTATTAAGGCCTCCAATGGTATTTGGTCCAAGAGATTTTGAAATGTTAAGGTTATTTAAAGCTGCTAATAGGGGATTTTTTCCTGTTAAAAGTAAAAATAAATGTTTTGAATTTTTATATGTTGAAAATTTAGTTGAAGCTTGTTTATTAGCATTGGAAAATGGAAAAATTGGTGAGACTTATCACATAACTAATGGGGAACCATATAGTATCAATGATATAATGAATTCTATTGGAAATTCACTTAGGAAAGATATAACTCAATTAAATTTTCCTAGTTTTATTTTTAATATTATTGGAAATTTTGTAGAGTCTATTGGAAAAATATTTTCTTTTCATCCGCCATTTAAACATGATACTGTTAACTGGATGACTCAAAAACTTTGGTATAGTAATCCTAATAAATCAAAAAGAGAATTAAATTATAATCCAAAATTTACATTAAATGAAGGAGTAAAAAAAACAGTAAATTATTATCAAAAAATAAAATGCCTATAAAAATAAAAGATAAAGCAAATGCCGCATATTATAATAAAAATCCATTAGTTAGATATTTTTTTAGATTTAAATCAGATTTAGCAATACGTATGGCTAAATTAAATAAAGCGGATAATATTCTTGATTTTGGTTGCGGGGCTGGATGGTTAAAGGACCGATTAAGGAGTAAGGGGTATAATGTTATAGGGTATGATATTACTCCAGAACATAGTGATGTTGAAGATTATAGAGTTTTAAATCCTACTAAAATTTTTTCGTTAGATGTTTTTGAACATATTCCTAAAAAGGACCTAAAAAATATAATTAATGATTTTAAAAATATGAATAATAACTTTGAATTGATTTTGGCAATACCTACTGAAAATTGGTTATCTAGAAAAATGAGAAGATTATTTGGAAAACCTGAAAGGGTTCCAGATCATGTAACTACATTAAAAGAAATAAAAGAACTTTTAATAGAAGAAAAATTAAGGTTGGTTAAAATGATTAATTATTTTGAAATTAGCCATCTTTTTGTTTTTAAAAATAAAATTAAGAGTATATAAATTCATAGATAGCTAATACTGGCTGTTCTCCCTGTTTATAAATCTGGACAGGCCTAACTCGTTCTGGGAAATTTTCTGGATATTTTGTTGCCCAATTGTAAATCTGATGAGCACGAGATTCATAAACAGATAAAACTAAATATTTTGGTTTTTCCTTATCTATAAATTCATAAAAATCTGTTTCATTTTTTTTAGGCATACCCCTTTTAGGCCCTAGGTAAAAATTATAAGTTGCCCTTTCAGAATAATATGCATTTTGAGGAGTTGATGCAGTAATAATTATATCTTCTGGATTTGAATTTGACTTCATCCATTCACCTGCTGCCCTTACCTCTGCAAAAGAAGCCTTTTTTTGATCAATTAGATCTGTTCCAAAATTATAATTTGGCATAAATAAAAATAATGTAATTAAAATTAATATTATTGTTATAGATATGTTCTTAAATTTTAAATTTTTTCTTAAAAAATTATATAATATTTTTGAAGGATATAATGCAATTAGATATAAAAATGGTAATGTCTGCATCACATATCTTTGTTCAAGGTGTGGTGCAATTCTTCCTAATATAATAAATGCGCTAACTATCCAAGTTAATATAAAAAATTTCTTTTGTATATTACTATTTGAGAATATTTTATCAAATCCTAAAAATAAATCTAGAAAAAATATTAAAAAACCTATTATAAATAAAATGTATAATGGGCTTATCACCCATAATGAACTATAACCTGCGCTATTTGCATCTAATAAATAAGGTAAATTTGTAAAATAGACTAGTAATTTACTTGAATCTCCTACTCCTCCCACCTCTCCACTTTCTGAAATTCCTTCAACTCCAAAATAATAATTCAATATATCAAAAATAGGGTTTCCAAAATGTTGATAATGGAGGACAAAGTGAGGAATAAATAATATCAAAAATATTAAAACTGCAATCCATAAGTGTTTATTTTTTAAAAATTTAAATTTCTCTTTTGTAAAAACCAAGATTATTAGAGGTAATGTGAACATACTATATTGCATTCTGGTCATACATGAAAGAGCAAAAAATAGCCCAAAGAAGTATATGAATTTTTTATTTTGTTTTTTTACATAACCTTTCCAGAAAAATAGTACTGCAGTTAATAGGAAGAATGTTGCAGGGATATTTGTAAGAGGCCTTCCGCTAAAAAATATATATACCCATGACATTGAAGTTCCTATTGAAACTAATAATGCCAACCTTTTATCAAACATTTCTTTTATTAAAAAATAACTAACAAAAACTATTCCTGTAGAAAATAATACTATTAGGAATCTAATTGTTAATTCTCCTAATCCTATTCTAAATATTAGGGAGGAAAGAAATGCCCATAAAAAACCCCTACGATAATACCAAATATCAATCATGTTGGGATTTAATCCTGCCCATCTTTTTGCAGTTGAAAGATAATCTGCAGCATCCCACCATATTGCTTGTTCGTTTGTTTTAAGATAAATTAAAATTCTAAAAATAAATGTTGCTAATAAGATTATAATAAAAAGTTTATCATGTTCATCTTTTATCCAACTTCCAAATACTTTCTTTAAGGATTTTTTCCTTTTTTCTATTATCTTATTTTCTACTAATTGCTCAGCAGTAGGTAATTTTTCAATATTATTTTCCATTCTATTTATCTATTCTTTTTATAGCATGGTGAAGATTTCTTAAAAAACTTCTGTTATCTTCTTGCACATAGTGCATTTCTCTTGAACCCATCCTATTGAAAGTTTTGCAAAATCTTAGATAGTATGCCTGATTATCTTTTGGAGGTTCCTCTTCTGTTTTTCCCCAATCCCAATCTCCTGATTTTTGGATATCATTAACCACAATCATAAAATCTTTTAATTCCTTATTTTCCTGGACTGCAACATTTCGGGACATTGAGAGAGCTTTTTCAAAAACCATTGGAGAAGCTATTGCAGAACCTACTGAAAGATAAACTCCCCCTTCTAATTTAGATACTGAATCTACATATTTTAAAAAATCTATTCCTGCACCTTTCCCAATGGATTCAAAATCACAATCCGGATGAGTATAGATTATATCCTGTCCTATTGATGGGTGAACTGTAAAGGGTATATTATTTTTATATGCATGATATTGTAATGAATAATTCTTATAGGGATGCCTGATAATAATATTGTCAATCTTATCTTCTAATATTATTTTTCCAATTGATTCCCCATAACCTAAATTATTTTTTGCTCCTTCTTTTATTGCTAAATTTAAATATTTTCCAGTCTCATCCCAAGTTCCAAATTGGCCTTTTTGTACATATTTTCTTACATCTTCTTCAGTTTTTCCCTGATATGCAAATTCCCAATCATGAATCGGCCCCGCCCCATTTGTAGCAAAATGAGTTATATAACCTTCTTCTGCCATTTTTCCAAGTAATCTTGAAAGTCCATTTTTGATTAGGTGAGCTCCAAAAAACAAAATTATTGGCTTTTGTTTATTTTTTGATTTGACTATCTCTTCGGCTATGTAGTCTATTTTTTCAATATTTGGAGATTTTTCTGGAATAAGATTTGGATCTATTATGGAATTTATAGAGGTCTTACTTTCTCTTTCAGAAAGTGGTAGTGGTTTAACTTTTGAATTATCGAATTTATTCATTTTTATAGAGATTGTTTATTTTATCTTCTAATTCATTAAAATTAGGGGCATATGCTCCAATTTTTTTTATAGTTATTCCTGCGGCATAATTGCCTAATTTTGCAGCATTAAGAATATCTGGTATTGAATCTTTTTTTGATGAAAGGGCAAGGGCAAGTGCAGATATTGCTGTATCTCCTGCACCTGTTTCTTCAAAAGAATCTTCAGGAATTGTTTCTATATACTCTGATTCACCATCAACTGCAAAAAGTTTCATTCCTTTTTTTCCAAGAGTTATTAATATATTTGAATTTAATTTTTCTCTTAGTATTTTTCCAGCTTCATCAACATCATCTGTTCCCGCCATGACAAATGCTTCTGCTCTGCTTGGAGTTATAATATAGGAATTTTTATAAATTTCTTCAAAATTTTTATTAGTAGGCTTTGGATCAATTACAATTTTTGATTTATATGGTTCTAATACTTTCATCAATTCACTAGTTATTGTTCCTTTAGCATAATCTGAAACTATGATTATATCTGATTTTTCTGCAATTTCTGAAAGCTTTTCTAGTTTACTTTGAAAAATCTTTTTTGAATTTTCCTCTCTATCTATTCTTATTATATGTTGTTCTGGACCTGAACTTCTTCCCATTATTCTTTCTTTTATAATTGTATCATATTCAGTTTTTTCAAAATAGCAGGAAAGATTGTTTAAATTAAGAATTCCTTCTAATTTTTCTGCCCAAATATCATTTCCCAAAAAACTGAAAAAATGAATTTTATTCTCTGGAGAAAGATTTGAAACATTTAATGCAACATTTCCTGCACCTCCTGCTCGGAAATATTCTTTTTCTACATTTAGGACTGGAACTGGAGCTTCTGGACTTATTCTTTTTACAGTGCCTACAGTATACTTATCAAGCATTATATCTCCAATGACAAGTATTTCTTTGTTCTTAAAATTAGATAGAATTTCTTTTAATTCCATTGAAAATTATGTCTAAGTGTATATAAAAGCATTTTTATCTTTTAAAATAATTATTCTTTGTAGGCATCAACTATTCTTGAGATTATATTTGTTGAGGAGTGACCTTCATCTAATGGAAATGTTTTAAATATTCCCCCATTTTTTTCTATCAGAGTTTTTTCTTCAATTATTCTTTCAGAGATATAACTTCCACCTTTAACATGATAATTTGGTTTTATTCTTTCTAAATATTCTAAAGGAGTATCTTGGGGAAAGATTACCACATAATCTACTGGCCTTAATTCTGATAATAAATATGCTCTATCCTCTTGGGAGATTATTGGCCTCTTTGAACCTTTATTTCTTTTTATAGAATCATCTGAATTGAGTAATACAATTAGTATATCGCCTAATCCTTTTGATTTTTTTAAAAAATTTATATGTCCTGTATGTAAGATATCATAACTCCCGTTAGTAGTTATTATTTCTTTATTATTAAATTTTAAATCTTTTATGATCTGTTCTATCTCTCCTATTGATTTTATTCCCATTTAAATAGATTCTATAATTTATTTATAATAATATGTGTAATTTTATAATTTTGGAGGATATCTTTCAACTATAACCTCATTTGAACGTGGTATATTTTTTGTTGAATAAAGTACATTTTCATATAAGTGATGTCTAACTGCTGTTGAAAAAACTTGAGGATCTAAAATATTTTGATTTTCTCTTGCATATTCTACTGTCTTTTCTATTGCCTTTTCAAATGAAGGGAGACAAGCAAAGCAGGGTGCTAAATCATTTAAACCATCTATAGTATTCCCATTACTTGAATGTTCATGGATTATTTTTTTTGCATTTGAAATTGAAGAAAGTATCTTTCTTGCGTTTGTATTTTTTTCAGATAATTTTTCTAAATGTTCAATAGTTTCTCTTCCTAGCCTATCATAACTAAAATCTTCATTACTTTTTAGATAATTTTTAGCAAGTTTATCCCCTTCCGGAACTAAAGTAACAAAATTAAATATCCTTCTCAATTCAGCATTTTGTTCCCTATATTTTGCAAGACTACCTTCATCTAGCCAAATTTCATCATTATCTTTTATTTCTCTAAGTCTTGGCCCAACCCATTCTTTTGGAAATCTTAAAACAGATCTTTCAAAAAAAGTATCTGGAACATCATTATTTTTTGATAGTTCCTCATAATGCCCATTTTCCATTGCATATAATCCTAATTTAGTTCCGGCATAGGGGGCTAAAGTTGAAGACCAAGCCATCGTAGGACCTCCTGCTTTTTCCCTTAACCTTACATTTAATTCAACTAATTCTAAATCTGCCTCTAGATTCATTTTAGTTGGTTTTGTTGTAGCCCCATAAGGAAGGCCAGTTATTTGTTCTGTTCTTATTTTAAAATCATGTTCTGTCAAATATTCCATTCCTTCAAACATTAATTCTTCTGGCATCCCCCTATCTAAAACTTCTTTTCTTATTATGGGATCTGCAGCCTCTATTGCTAATGTTAAACCTGAACAGCCTGCATCTTTTAATAAATCTAGTCTTTTTTTATCCTTAGTCATTTCCCACCTTATTTGTGCATGGTAAGGTATCCCTGCCTCTTTAGGATATCGCTCTGCAAATTCTGGAAGCCAATCTTTAACATCAAACCCATGAACATCATCTTGGCAATATAAAATTTCTGTAGGCCACCTTTCAGCAATTTCTCTTGTTTCTGCTATAACATCATCAATACTTCTTACATTGAAAGGGAATAATCTTCCGTATCCTAATTTATTTAATTTATAATCCTTTGAATCACTAGAATCTCCACAGGAACTTTCACAATCTCCACTCTTTTCTGATATTACTGGAAGTGAAAGTCCCATTTCTATTTTTTCGATTATTTCGGGAGGTGCTTGAATATCTTTAGGCTCACTACTATTATAACAATAAGTACATTTGTAAGGGCAACCAGTCATAGTTATAAAACTTTTAATATAACTATCTCTGTGTTCATGATGTTCGTTATAGAAAGTTTCCCTATCTGGTTGAGGAAATTTTTCTTTTAAATCCATAGTGATTATCCCCGGTTTTGTATTTCCTTTTAAGATTTTTCTTAAAGAATGGAATCCCTCACTCATTACAATATAATCTCCATGTTTTGAAGATTCGGATGGAAAGTAAGTTGCGTGAGGCCCTCCAATAATTGTTTGTATATTTGGATGATCTTTTTTTAATCGATTATAGGCCTCAAATAATTGTAAATGATTCCCAGTATAAATATTAAAACCAACTATATCCGGTTTAAACTCTTTTATCTTTTCAAAAAAAGGTTCAAAGTTATGATTTTTAACAAGTTGGTATTCTCTTTCCCATCCCTCATCCTTAGCTAATCCCCCCAAGTGTAATAATCCTAAAGGTTCAATTTTTGAATAAGCTGCCCCAAATAATATTCTTTTTTTGCCCATTGTGTAGTTAACTATCGTTAATATGATTTTTAAAATTTACTTTGTGCTCTCAATTCTTTCCCATGCATCATTATGTTTTTTTCTAATCAATTTATAATTAAATATTACTTTAAACCACATGAATAATCTTGCAAATAATAAATTTATACTCCAAAAAAATTCCTTTAAATTTTTCGGATATGAAAAAAGATTGAAGAATCCTTTTGCCTCATTTTTAAAAGTCTTAGTACGGGGAGTTATATTTACATCCACATAATCTTCTAAATTTTCATGAGCTAAACTTGTTCTTACTTTTTGTTTTATCCAATCTTTCCAGTTGTCAACATTTTTTACAAATACTTTTGCATTTTCTAAATAGCCAATTTTATATCCTTTTTCCCAGAAAAAATAGGGTATTACTGTATCTTCGGCAGTATCTAATGGGAATGATTTTAAGATTTTATTTCTAAATGCAAATAAATATCCTGAACATTCTAAAAATCTATTTTTAATAAAAGATTCTTGCCTCATTAAATGGGCTTGTTCAAAAAGAAAATTGGCCCAATAACCATATTTTGTTTCTCTATTTTCTTCAGGGGCAGGCCTTCCAGTTAAACAACCTATTGTAGAATTGTTAAATAAATTTTCTATTTCTTGTATAGCATTTTTACTTAAAAAAACATCTCCATCAGTTAAAATGAAAATATCTTCATTTAAAGTTGGAAGAAGTTGATTTAATGCTAAGCTTTTGCCCTTGCCTGGATCTTTAAATAATTCTACTCTTTTATCTTTTTTTGAAAATTTTTTAACTATATCTTGTGTTTCTTTATCTGGTGCAGAAACAATTATTCTAAATGGTTTTGAAATTTTCTGATTTAATATAGATTCTATAGCCCTTTCAGTTTTGGGTTCTTTGAATGAGGTAATTATTATTGCAAGAGATGTTTTTTTTAATTCTTCTAGTGATTTTATAATTTTATCTAATTCTATTTTTTCCATACTTTTACATTCCTTTTTTAGACATCCATTACAATCGGATTCAGAAGAGATTATGTCTCCATGGCCAAAAGTTTCTATTTCATTTTTTAATGTAGGTCCTATCAAGGCTATTGTTTTTTTCTTTAATGCTAAAGCTATATGAAGTCCTGCAGAATCTGTAGATATAATATAATTACAAGTACTTAGTAATGCTGGGAAATCAATTAAATCATTTCCTGTCCCTGCATCAATTACTGGAGAATTAGCCATTGCTATTATTTTTTGATTTCTTTCAATTTCATTTGGACCTCCAAAAAGAATTATTTTACAATTAAATTTTTTATAGATTAGATCTATAAGTTTTGAACTTAATTTTAAGGGAAGTTCTTTGGGCCATCTATCTGCGCCTCCCAAATTTAACCCTACAACCATTTCATTAGAATTTATGTTATATCTTTTTTTAAATTCCTTAGATTTTTTTTCTTGATATTTATCTAGTCTTAAAAATGGCTCGTATTTTTTCCAATTTTTAATTTCTATAGTTTCTGAAATTAATTCTCGATGTTTCTTCTTGTTTGTTCTTTTGAGAAAATCATTCTTTTTTATTTTTCCAAATTCATTTGAGTCTATTATTGAAGAATTTCCTACTAAACTCATATTAAACCAATTTTTAGTTGAATCTGAACAGTAAACTTTGTTATTTTTTAATAAAAAACCTAGTTTTTTACATTTAAATGATGACACTAATTCAAGGTATTTTTCTTCTTCTTCTAAATTAATTATAAGATTAAATTTTTCTTTTTTTAAATATTCTAAATTTTTATTTGAATCTATAACTACATTTTTTATGTAAGGATTATTAATAAATAATGGACTTGCAATTTTACTAGTTATCCAATATATTTCTGGATTAAATTTTTTATATTTATTTTTTAATGCTTGTGCTATAAAACTTGTCCTAACTACATCACCTAATGCACCTACCTTAATAATAAGAATTTTCATTTAGCTTAATTAATAGAATTTTTGTATAAATCTAAAGTATTTTGAGAGATTATATCCCATTTATAATTTTTAGATTTTTCAATATTATTTTTTGAAATCTTTTCTCTTAATTTGGGATTATCTAGAAATTCTAGTATACGTTTTTTGAAAGTTTCATTGTCCCCATAGTTTACTAAAAATCCATTTTCTGGTTCTTTCATCTCGTAGGGGATTCCGTTAACTGGACTAGCTACAACTGGTTGCCCTGCAGCCATAGCTTCAAATAAAGTTAACGGTAGCCCTTCTCTAAAACTAGGTAATACAAAAACATCTGCAGCCTGATACATTTTAATTGTTTCACCCCTGTCTCTTAATGCGTCTTTTAAAATGATTCTTTTTTCATCCCCAATTTTATTTTTTACTATTTCTCTCATTCCCTCATCAGGCCCCCTCATAAAAAACATTACATCATCTCTTTCTTTTAGAATCATTTTTGCTATTTCTACAAATTTTTCTGGCCCTTTAGTTATATTTAATCTTCCAAAAAATAAAACTAACCTTCCCTTTATACCATATTTTTTCTTAAAATCATTAGGTTCTTTTTTTATGAAAAATTCATTTGCCATTCCATTTGGAAGGTTTACGATTTGTTTTTTAGTTCCGCCATATTTTTTTATAAAGTCAAATTCCCAGGGAGTTATTGCAATTATTTTTTCCGTGAATCTAACCGCAAGTCTACTAAATATATTATAACTTAGAAATAATCCTATTCTCCCCATTGCAGACCTATGGGCATTGGTCCAAGGGCAATGGGTTGTATGAAAATGTTTTGCTCCAGATAATTTTGCAGCTAATGCTGAAAGAACAAAATAGACATGGCCAAAAACATGACTATGAATTATATCAAATTTACCTTTCATTAATTTTGGAAATACACTTGGCCAAATACTTTCAAAATTTGCTACCTTGGCTATATGAAAACACCGATGGATATGGATGCCATCAATTATTTCATTTTTTATTTTGATTCTTTTTTCTTTATCCCAATCTGAAGTAAAAACATGAACCTCATGACCCTCTTTTACTTGCCTTTTGGCTAATTCTTCAACAACTTGCTTAACACCACCTATTGCAGGGGTATAGAAAGCACAAACATGCGCTATTTTCATAAAAAAAATACCATTATTAGATTTAAATAGATTATCAAGATATAAAATGTATTTTTAAAATTAAAGAGTATTTAGGAAGATTAATAAATTAAAAAATAATCATGGGAGTATGATCTATAAAAAAATAAAGAGTATGCAAAAAAGTGCTGACCAAAATGATTATCTTGATGCCTATATAAATAGAAAACTTTCTGCACCCCTTAGTGTTTTTTTTGTCAAAATAGGTGCCTCCGCTAATTTTATAACACTCCTTAGTCTTTTTGCAGATTTATATGCAATTTATTTAATGTATGCTAACTCTTGGATTTTTGCAGGAATTTTAGTTTATTTAGCTGCAATTTTAGATTGTTCTGATGGAGAGGTAGCAAGATATTGGAAATCAAAAGAAGAAAATCCAAGAGAAACAAAATATGGAGGGTATCTTGATGAAACCTTGGGAACTATAGGATTTACACTTGTAATTTTTGCTACAGGATATTTTCTTAATAATCCAGTTTGGGGATTTGTTGCAATGTATGGACTTTTCATGGTTTTAATAACCTCGCTATCAGCGCAAGTTGAATTTCCTAAAAAGAAAGAAGTTGCTAGAGAATTACAAGATAAAGTTTTTGGAAAATTTAAAGGGAGAATTGGATTTAGTAATGTTGTTCAAAGAATGATAATTACTTTTGCAGTTATATTTCAATCAATAAATATATTGGTTATTTTTGCGATTGCAACAAATCTTTTTTGGATGTTGAAATTTTATGTTTATAGAAATCAATAAATTGAATTTAATATTTCTCTTAAATTTTCTTCTGATAATTTTCGAGGATTATTTTTAACTCTTTCTGGAGTAAATCCATTTTTAACTATAGTTTCTATACCTTTTTTAGAGATTCCTAAATTTGACAATCTTGTTTCTAATCCTAAATCATCCATCAAATTTTTAACTTTTTCTGAAATTTCTTCTCCAGTCTTACAATTAAATAAAAATTTTAAATCATTTAATGAATTTTTAACATAATTAATGCCTCTAGAATCTATACAATCTTCTTCAGATAATTTTTCATTATATTCAAACATTTTTCCAAGAGTTAATGCTACTGCATGTCCATGAGAGATATTAAAATAAGAGGTTATAGGATATGCTACTGAATGGCAGGCAGTTGTTTTAGTTATATTTATTGCCTTTCCTGCAAGATTTGCAGCCATCATGACTTTATTTTTTGAATCTATATCTAGATTATTTGTTGCATTCATTAAATTATCTAATAATAAAGGTATTGATTTTATAGAATATTCTTTTGAAGGTAGATTTGAGTTTATACTCCAATAAGATTCTGTTGCCTGGCATAATGCATCTAAACCTGATGATCCTGCAATATTTTTTGGAAGAGAAAGAGTTAGATTTGGATCTGAAATAGAATAATTAGGCAAAGTTATATTTGGATCTCCTGCAGATACTTTTTTCTTGCCATCATAATAAACGATAAATGAAGTAGCTTCGCTTCCACTTCCAGAAGTAGTGGGTATGGCCATTAAAGGTATTGAAAAATTAGTTTCAATTTTATAAGAAAGTTTTATTGCCTTTGCTACATCAATCGGACTTCCTCCCCCTACCCCTATAATCAAATCTCCATTAAAATTTTTAAATTCTTCTAATCCCTTCCATATGCTTTCTAATTGAGGATTAGGATCTAAATCGGAAAATTGAAAGTAATTACAATGAGAATCATTAAAAAAATTTTCTATTTTAGACTTTGCCCCAGAGAGAGAATAAGATTTTTTTCCGGTTACTAGGAAAATATTTTTATAATTTTCTTTTTCAATAATTTCTTTTATATTATTAATGCTGTTGATTCCAAAGTATTCTTGTTGTATCATTTTTTATCTTTTAAAAAGTTCATAAAAAAATTTTTATTTTCTGAAGGAGAGACATCGGGCCTTCCAAGATTTGGCCTGGAACCCTTATTTATTAAAATTTCCAAAAGAGAAGGACCTTCTGAATTTTTTAATAATTCTATCTTTTTCAAAATTTCCTCTTTTGATTGTGCCCTCATTGTATTTTTGTATCCTACAGCTTCTGCAATTTTTGGAATATCTATTTCAAATCCTGCAGTAGGTTGTCCACCTACTGAATCATGGGCCCCGTTATTGAAAACTATGTGCTTAAAATTTTTTGGAGATTTTGTTCCTATTGTAGCAATTCCCCCCATATGCATTAAAAATGCGCCGTCTCCATCAAAGCAGTATACTTGAGAATTGGGTTTAGATAAAGCAATACCTAATGCTATTTGAGATGAATGACCCATTGAACCTACAGTTAAAAAATCTTTTTTATGACTTTCATTATTTTCTTCCCTAAATTCATACAATTCTCTAGAAGTTTTTCCAGTTGTTGAAATAATTATATCGGAGGAATTTAATTGATTTGCAATAAGTTTAATTGCCCCTTCCCTATTTAATTCAAATTGATTTTCTTTTTTATTCTTTAAATCATATTTTGAAAAAGTTCCCTTCCTTACCACAAATGCATAAGAAGATTTATTTTTAAGAATATAGTCTTTTGCATCAGTAATTATCTTTTCTAAATTTTCTATGTCTTGTGATAATTCCTTGTAAGGTATTTCTAGAGTTTCTAATAATGGAAGAGTTATTTTTCCTTGTTTGGTATGTTGGGGCTCATCATTCACTCCTGGCTCTCCCCTCCATCCAATAAGAAGAATTAAAGGTATTCCATAAACTTCTTTATCTGTAAGGGATGTTAAAGGGTTTATTGCATTTCCTTGTCCTGAGTTTTGCATATATACTAATGGTATTTTGTTTGTAGCTAAATGATACCCGGTTGCCAGAGCTATTGCACCTCCCTCATTAGCAGTTATGATATGATTTTTATTTGAAGTATTATCAATTACATATGAATTAAAATCCTTTAATAGTGAGTCCGGAACTCCTGTAAAAAAATCTATGTTATTATTTTTCAGGATGTTATAAAATTTCTCGCATGAAATCATTTTAATGGCCCATCAGGTATTAAATCTAAGATACTTTTTATGGGCATGCAAGACTCCTCAACTTCCCATGCCCTTTCATGTTTTAATATTGTTTCTGCGGTTTTTCTCATTGCAGGATATGCACTTCTTAAAAGGTGATTTGCATATATTACTACCTTCCCTCCGGCATCAAATAATTCATTTTCATAAACATGACTATATGCTGAAGGAACTAAAACTAATGGAACTTTTCTTTCAAATAAATTGTATTCTTCTAAAAATTTAAATAAATCTTCAGTTTCCTTGTCTTTGTTATGAATCATTATTGCATCTACTCCTGCATCTATATATGCTTTTGCACGAATTAATGCATCAAATACTCCTTTTCCAAGAACTAAACTTTCTATTCTAGCAATAATCATAAAGTCTTTAGTTAATTGTGCTTTTTTTCCAGACCTTATCTTATGGGCAAAAGATTCAACATTATCTTGCCTTTGCTCAACATCTGTACCATAAAGGGAATTTTTCTTTAATCCAATCTTATCTTCAATAATTATTGCTGAAACACCTAGTCTTTCAAGTGTTCGGACCATAAAAATAAAATGTTCTACTTCGCCTCCACTATCTCCGTCTAAAATTACTGGTTTTGTTGTTGATTCAAGAACTTGTTCAATTGTGTTTAATCGGGATGTGAAATCTATAACTCCTATATCTGGTTTTCCTTTTGAAACACTGTCTGTAAGGCTACTAATCCAAACTCCATCAAATTCTTTTCTCATCCCATTTTCTTCAATAGATGTTTCTTCAACTATTTTTGCAGTTAATCCATTGTGAGATTCTAAAATCCTCACAACGGATTTTGATTCTAAAAGTCTTTTAAATCTGCTCATCCGAACCTCTGGAGTAATTCCAATATTTTTTAATGCTAAATTTAATTGTGTAGATGATATTCCCTTTGTATAAGGTATCTCAACTAATTGGCCATTCCATTCGTTTAATACCTCAATAACTTTCCTTCTAGTTTCTTTTTGAACTCCTTCTTTCCAATCATCCCCATGAACTACAAAATCTGGTTTTAGCATTTTTAAATTTGGAATATAATCTAAAGTTTCCTGAGGAATAACCTCTGATACTCCTTTTATATTTTCTATAACTTCTTTTCTTTGATTAAAATCCATGAATGGCAATCTTTTATAGCTTGCAATTGCCTTATCAGTTAATAATCCTATTATAACTCTACCTAATTTTTTTGCCTCATTAATTATATTTAAATGTCCGGGGTGTATAATGTCTGCACTCATTGCAACATAGACTGTTTTTTGATTAACCATCTTATAAATTTATTTTTGAAGAAATATATAAAGATTATTGTAGTTTTGTTAAAACTGATTTTTATTCCAAATTATTGTTTTTTTTAATCCTTCTTCAAAAGAGTATTCTAGTTCCCAATCAAGTAATAGTTTTGCTTTTTCATTTGAACCAAAAAAATTCATAGATTCTCCATTTCTATAATCTATTGCGCCAAATTTTATCTCTGAGTTTGAATTTGTTTCTTGCTTTATTTTTAAAATTATATCCCTTATTTTTACTTCTTCTCCTGAACAAATATTTATTGTTTCCCCCCATAGCGCCTTATGGGGATTTTGTATTATTTTTAAAATTGCATTTACTAGATCTTGAACATAAATAAAATCTCTTGTTTGGTTTCCAAGTGTAGTTTCTATTGGTTCATTTCTCAAACATTTTGAGATTATTTGAGGGATTAGTTGATGATTTGTTTGATATTCTCCATAAACTACAAAAGGCCTTAGAGTTACAATGGGTAAATTATGAATTCTATAAAAATAAGATGAAAGGTAATTTATGCAAGTTTTTGATAATGAATAAGGGGATGTGGGGGTTTCTTTTTGAGATTCCCTGAATGGAGGAATATTTCCTCCATATTCTTCTGCAGATCCTAAATTAATAATTCCTTTTAAATCTTTTAAATTTAAAGCACCATTATATATGTTTAGAGTTATTTCAAAATTTTTCATTAGTTTTTCAACAAGAAGATTATCTCTTTCTAAATTAATTAATGAAGCTAAATGAATTATTATGGCTGGGTTAGATTTTTTTAAAATCTCTCCTAAATTATACTTGTTTGATAAATCTGATTGATAAAAAATTATTTTATCATTTAAATCTGCTATTTTTGAATTTTTTAGGTTATCTAAACCTATTACAGAAATATTAAAATCTAATTCAATTAATTTTCTTATTAAATTTGAGCCAATAAATCCTGTTCCGCCAGTTATTAAAATATTTTTATTTTCTTTCATAATCTTCAATTTGTTTTAAACATAACTCATAAGGATTTATTTTGTTGTAATTTTTATACCAATTCACTGTAAGTCTTATGGTTTCTTGTATATTTAATTTTGGATTCCATCCTAATTGAAATATTGCCTTAGAAATATCTAATCCTAGAAGTCCTGCCTCCTGTGGCGCATTTTTTTGTTCATTTGATAAATCATGAAATTCTCCAGAACCCCATTCTTCAAGCATTATCTCAACTATATTTTTAACAGGAAGAATTAATTCTTGTTTAGGTCCAAAATTCCATTCTGAATCTACCTTCTCTTTTTTTAATAATTTTTCTCCAAGTAAAATATATCCCGAAAGAGGTTCTAAAACATGTTGCCAGGGCCTTGTAGATTTTGGATTCCTGATTTTTATTGGTTGAGTATTAATTAGAGATCTTATGCAATCGGGAACTAACCTGTCCTTAGACCAATCCCCTCCCCCAATTACGTTTCCTGCTCGAGCAGTTGCAATCAATTTATTTTCTTTCTTTAAAAAAGAGTTTTTATAAGAAGATACTATTAACTCTGCGCAACTTTTACTGCTGCTATAGGGGTCTGAGCCCCCTAGTCTATCATTTTCCCTATACCCCCAAATCCATTCTTTATTTTTATAAACTTTATCGGTAGTTATAATAACTGCTCCAGAGACATTAGAATTTCTTATGCATTCTAATAGGTTTATTGTCCCAATTATATTTGTTTCAAATGTTTCTTTAGGATTATTATAAGATTCTCTTACAAGCGGTTGTGCTGCAAGATGAAAAACAAATTCCGGATCATATTTTTCAAAAAGTAATTTTAATTTTTCTGAATCTCTAATATCCCCTCTTATATCTATTATCTTTTCTCCTAAATTACAATCGTTAAAAAGTTTATCATTAGGATAATTTTCTAATGAATAGCCAATTACTTTTGCACCCTTTTTCTTTAACCACATTGTGAGCCAAGATCCCTTAAACCCAGTATGACCAGTTACTAAGACCCTTTTTCCATTCCAGATAGATATGTTTATTCCCAAATTTTCCATTTTGCCTGATTATTATTCCAAAGATTATTTAATTCCTCCATATCCTTGAAGGTATCCATGCATCTCCAAAAGCCATTATGTTTATAGATTGTTAAATTTTTTTCTCTAGAAAGTCTTTCTAATGGGGCTCTTTCTAATGAAGTTAAATCTCCTTCAATGTAATCAAAAATAGAAGGTTCAAAAATAAAAAATCCCCCATTGATATAACTATCACTTACTTGGGGTTTTTCTTCAAAACTTGTAACTAAATTTTCTTTTATATTCAATTCCCCAAATCTTGAAGAAGGCCTAACTCCTGTAACTGTTGCAATTTTTCCTTGTGCTTTATGAAATTCCATTAATTGATTTAGATTAATATCTGCAACTCCATCACCGTAGGTAACCATAAATCTATTATTCCCTATAAGTTTTCTTAATCTTTTTATTCTGCCCCCTGTCAAAGTATTTAATCCCGTATCTACAACTGTCACTGAAAATGGTTCATGATTATTAGAAATTATATCTATTCTATTATCTTTTAGATTTATTTTTAGGTCATTATTCATTAAAACAAAATTAATAAAATAATTTTTTATTAGCTCAACCCTATAGCCCCCTGCAATGATAAAATCGTTAAAGCCGTATTTTGAATAAATCTTCATAATATGCCATAGTATAGGTTTTCCTCCAATTGTAACTAATGGTTTTGGGATACTTCCTGTTTCTTCTTTTAATCTTGTTCCAAAACCTCCTGCCAAAATAACTACCTTGCAATTTTTATTTTCAGAATATTCTTCATTCATTTTAAAATATCTCCCTTATCATGAATTAATTTAACCCTATATCCCTTCAAGACTGGCCATCCTCCAGGATATCCATAGCTTGAATCATGTGTATAAACTTTTTCTAAATTTTTTATAAAATATTTATTGAGATGGGATTCATCAAGCCATAGGGCAATTATTTTATTCTTAAAATCGGTTTCTATGCCTTCATTTATATCTTCACACATTTTAATTAATTCTTTTGTTTTTCCTCCCCAAAAACATGCTTGCCTATAAATGGAAAGATTATCATCTTTATTTAGTGCGGCCTTTGAAGTTGGATTTAATTCAAATTGCCCCATTACATTAAGAAAGCAAGGATGTTTCATTGCAAATAATGGTTTTTCATGGCAAAAAAAATCTTCATTAGAAGTAACTCCTACTGCATACATGTCTGAATCTGCAAATAAAATATGCGTATGTTCCTTTAACTTATTTTTTATACTGGCAATAAACTTAAATTTTGAAAGAGTCATAAACGATCCGCCTCTAAATTCTAGGGGGATTACTACAACATCTTCTTTATTCTTAAGATATTCAAAATTAATCATATCTGTGAAAACAAAAAATTTCTTTTTTGTTTTTGGCAAAAAATATTTTTTAAAAGAATTATAATATCTTGGAAAAAATTTAATGTAATCTCCTGCACCAGTAAATATTATTGCTAAACTACTACATTCTTGCATCTGTCTTTTAGGCACATTATGAAATCTTATGGATTTTTTTAATTTACTTCGAGATCTCATAAATTTTAAATACCTCACAAAATCCATTCCAAATAAATCTTCTATAATATATTTAATGGTGTGTCTTTTTTTAACTAACTCTATATTTCGATTCTTAAAACCTTCTGTTCCGCCCCATTGTAAATTTTTAGATTTCATAAAAATTCTATTCATAAAATATATTGAAAAAACTAATTTAAAAAGATTATTAGGTTAAAAAAATAGTATAATTAAATTTAAAAAACATCTATTCCATTAAATTTTAACAATAAAATGAAATTAAAAAGGAGAATATTTTTAACGATACCTCGCTCTTTTCAAAAAGAGGTGAAGGATTTTTATTATGGTAAACTTATTGATGGATATTATAGATTTAAACATCTTTTAGATTATGGTAAATTAGATTTTTTTGAAACAATTGCAATTGAAACTACAACCTATTGTAATTTGAGGTGTTCTTTTTGCCCAAATAGTAAATATGAAAGGGGGCTTCAAAAAAATGAAAAAAAGATGGATGAAAAAATATTTAAAAAAATAATTAATGAGTTGTCAAGATTTAATTTTTCTGGAAGAGTTGCATTGTATTCTTATGGAGAACCATGTACAGATGATAGATTGCCTGATTTAGTTAGATATGCTAGGGAAAAACTCCCTAAAGCAAATATAGAAATAAATAGTAATGGTTTTCTACTGACTCTTAATTTATATAAAAAGCTAGTAGATAGTGGAATTAGTTGTATATATGTTAGCCAGTATGGAAAATCTATGCCAAAAACTATAAAAGAAATATTTGAATATTTGAAAACAAGGCCTAAAGGTGAAAATAAAATTTCATATAGAATTTTTAATGAAGAATTGTATCCTTTAATTTCAAATAGGGGTGGAGAAATAGAGGTTGCAGAAAATGTAAACTATGAAAGGCCCATTTGTGGATACCCGAATCATGCCCAGACAATTGATTATCAGGGAAATTGGGTTTTATGTTGTAATGATTACCATAGTAGTATAAAATTTGGAAATTTAGAAAAAGAAAGTATATTACAAGTATGGAATAAACCCTATTTTAAAAAAATAAGAAAAGAAACAAATAATGGAGTTTATAATTTAGAAATATGTAAGAAATGTGTGGGAATTGTTAAGCCAAAAAAAGAAAATTTAGTTTCTATTAGCAATTAATTTTAAAATTGTAAAATCTTCTTTTTTTATTTCACCTATAATTAATAAACCTAATAAATAAATAATAATTCCTGAAAAGATTAAGGCTATCCCATTTGCTAAATTTATTTCTTGAAAATATTGCTTTAAAAATAATAATGTTATAAACATCAAGGTACTTGAAAAAATAGAACTAAAAAATGGTCCTTTTGGTATCTTTGTTTTAAAATCTTTTTCAAATTTTCTTAATGCTAAAATAAAATAAAATATCCAACTAATCACGGTCGCTATTGCTGCCCCACGTATTGCCCAAGTTGGAGAAATTTTAATTAAAATACTAATTAAAATGAAATTAAGAACTAGATTACATAAACTAGCTAAGATTATCAATTTTGCAAAAACTTCGGGCATTTTTTTTCCAGAATATAAATGTAATAATATTGAAAGTGATACTATTGGGAGTATTGTAAATCCTAAAATATAAAGAGAATTAGCTGCTAAAATATATTCATAACCAAATAATAATCTTATTACATGCTTCCCCATTAATATTAAACCGATTGATGCAGGAATTGATAATAGAATTATATATCTTAATATTTTTTCATAAACCTTAACTGCATCTTGCTTATTAATTCTTGAAAATATAGGTAGTAATGCTAGATTTGGAGCTGCTAGTAGTGTAGTTATGCCTATCACTAATGAAAATGAAGCTTTGTAAAACCCTACAAAATTAACTAACCCCTTACCTAAAAATAATGCCAGGATTATTGCATCTATGTTCATAAAAAAAACTCCAGATATACTAGATATTGTTAAAAATTTTACAAAATTTTTTATATTTTTTCTATTTATATCTTTTTTAGATTTGTGGAAAATTTCAGGTAAATGATTCTTAAAGTACCCTAGAACAATTAAAAAAGTTAAGAAATGAATTACTGTAAGTCCTATAAATATGCTTACTATTTGATAGGCAGATGCTACAAAGACAAAAATATCTACAATAAGGATTATTCTCAATATTTGTACTAATGACTCTTTTAAACTCATAAGTTTAGCATTTTCTATTGCATAAAATAATTGGCTATGAAAAACTTCAATAGATAAAAATAAAATATAAATTGCCGCCGCTAAAAATGGAAAAAATAATTTTTCATTCTTGAAAATATAATGAGAAAGAGGATATGCAAAAATGATTAATAGTAAAAAGAAAGTTATTGCTAGTGTTAATTTTAACTTAAGTAAATAACTATAATAATTTCCTGCTTTTTTTCTTTCCTTTGCTAAAGCAGAAGATATAAATCTCACGGCGGTTGCATTTATGCCTATATCTGCAAAAATATAAAAAAACATAGAAACTGATAATGCAATTGAAAAAATACCATATCTTTCAGGCATTAAAAACCTAGCAAGAATTATTGTAAAAATTAATGCCCCTCCTCTTCCAACTATTGAAGTTATAATGCTCCAAAAAGAATTTTCTACTAAACTTTTTTTAATATTTTTCTTATCCATAAAACAAAATAATAGTTTTTATTAAAATTTTAATTATCCTAATGCATAAATAAAAGGGGATATTGAAGAACTACTTCCAAAGACTATTAACACTCCTACAAGTGCTAATAAAATTAATATAGGCAATAGCCACCACTTTTTACGAATTTTTAAAAAACTCCAAAGTTCTCCAATTAATGAATTATTATTACTCATAAAAAAGTTAATAAGGATTTATTAATAAATTTAACTGTTCATAAATTTTGTCTGCGACTAATTGATTTCCTTTTTCATTCCAATGTTTATCAACTGGGATAAATATATCAGTGGCATTGTAATCTATATCAATAAAATATATCCCTAACTCCTCTGATATTAATTTTAAAGATTTTTTAGTTTGTCTTCTTTCTGGCAAATAATCTAAATTGAACTCTTTCCTTATTGTTTCTGGGTATATTTGATCATCAATTGCTGGACCTCCAAAAATGACTATATTCTCATTTAAATTTTTAAAATTTTTTAAAATATCATAATAGCCCCTCAGGTTTTCTTGATAACTTTCAGAATTTTTATTTTCTAAAAATGGAGGAACACCCTTTCTATTCCAATATCTATTTACAATGTTAGATATTGATTTTCTTATTTTTAAATATATGAAACTATAAGCCCTGGAATTTCTTAACATAATCAAATGAATTGATCTTGTAAAAGTTTCTCCCTGGGAACTTATAATAAATCCATTCTTATCTGCAATTAAACTATTACTAAAATCTACTTTAGTTAGGGACATTTTGAGAGAATTATTCTCATAATTTATTTTATGAGTTCCCCAATCATTATCATGATACTGTATTAAAATTATATCTGGATTGAATTTTTTTCCCTTTTCTAAATAATAAACATATTCGTTATTTATTCCAAATCCTGGAACTCCTAAATTTAAAATTTCAACCTCTTCTCCAAAATTTTCTCTAAGTTTTTCAGGATAACTTTCTTTAAGATTAACCCCATTTCCAAATGAAAAAGAATCTCCCAGAATTAATATTCTTTTTTTATTTTTAAGATAATCATAATTTCTAGTATCTCTCATTCCTTTTTCATTTATATCCATTAGAAAACTATTTCCATAAATTGTTTGTACACCTGAATAATTAGGAGTAGGACCATATCCATAATGCTCATTATAGGTGAATGCCCCTTTTTGAAATCCATAAATTGGAAAACTAAATAATCTTAAAATGATTTCAAAAATCAATAAAAAAATAAAAAAAGTTATTAATAATAATATCAAATTCTTTTTTATTTCTTCATTTTTTTTAATCATTTGCTAATTTTTCGCTATCCCAGATATCTTTAGAATTCTTGGACCTTTTTATTAAAAATTTGTTTATGACTAAATAATCTATTTCTGTTCCCATCATACACCTATATGCATCTTCAGGAGTGCAAACAATAGGTTCTCCCCTGATATTAAATGAGGTGTTTATTAATATAGGTATTCCTGTTTTCTTTCCAAATCTTTTTAATAAATCATAATAAGGAATATTTTGTTCTCTTCTTACAGTTTGCAATCTCCCACTCCCGTCTACATGAGTTACAGAAGGGATTTTTGATTTCCATTTTTCGCGTACTGGATATACCATTAGCATAAAATCTGTTGGCTCAGGTATAGGGGTATCACAATCAAAATATTCTGATGCATCATCCTCACATACTGCGGGTGCAAATGGCCTAAATTTTTCCCTATGTTTAACTTTTTCATTTAGTAATTTTTGGGCATTAGGATTACAAGGATTTGCTAATATACTTCTCGCACCTAGAGCTCTGGGGCCCCACTCCATCCCCTTCATAAACCAGCCTATAACATTATTTTTTGCAAGTAAGTTGGAGGTAGTTTCAATTAGTTCATTATAAGATTGAAAAGTATGATAATTGATTTTCTTTGAGTCTAAAAAATTTTTAATTTCTTTAACAGAAAACTGAGGCCCCGAATATGCTGTTTTTAACCTATAATTACGTTTATTTCCTAAAATTGAATTGTAGGCATATAGTGCTGCACCCATACTGGTTCCACCATCTGATGCATTAGGTTGTATCCAAATATTTTTGAAAGGGGTATTTTTTATTATTTTGCCGTTTGCTACACTATTTAATGTGACTCCTCCTGCTAGAACTATATTCTCAGATCCAATTTTTTTATAGGTATTATTCAATATTTTAAAAATTACATCCTCTGTTACTAATTGTAATGCTGCGGCTATATTCTTGTGCCTAATGTTCATTTCAGAATTTCTTTTTGTAATTGGCCCTCCGAATAGTCTACATAATTTTTTAGATGGCATTTTATCATTCCAATGGAATGTAAAATAGCTCATATCTAAACTGAAACTTCCATCATCTTTTAAGTCTATTAATTTTTTCATAGAATTATAAAATGGATTTGTTTTTCTATTCATGTCACCATAAGGTGCGAGCCCCATAACCTTATATTCAGAATTATTAACACTAAATCCAAGATAGGCAGTTATTGTTGAATATAATAGCCCCAATGAGTGGGGAAATTTTATTTCTTTGTTTAACTGGATTTTATTTTCTTTGCCACTCCCATAAGTTGTTGTAGACCATTCTCCAACTCCATCAATAGTTACTATGGCCGATTCTGCGAATGGGCTTGGGAAAAATGCGCTAGCCGCATGGGCAAGGTGGTGTTCTACAAAAAAAACATCTTTTTTAAATCCTATTTTTTTTATTTTTTTTAAAATTCTTAATTTTTCGTTCATCCAGGAAGGCATTGATGATAAAAAAGTTTTTAGACTTAAAGGAAAACTTTCTAAATGTTGATGAATTACTCTCTCAAATTTAAGAAAGGGTTTTTCATAAAATGCAACATAGTCTACCTCATTAATATTGATTCCTCCCTTTTTCAAGCAAAATTCTATTGAATTTTTTGGAAATGATACATCATGTTTTTTTCTTGTAAATCTTTCTTCCTCGGCGGCAGCTACAACAATTCCATCCTTTACTAAAGTTGCAGAGGCATCGTGATAATAACAACTTATCCCCAAGATATACATTTAAAACTGCCTATAATAAACCTCTCTGGGCCTATCTTTTAAATTTAATTCTTTCCAATAAGTTTCTTTTTCTTTATTTATTGATAATTCTAAAAAATCTTTCTTAAATATTTTGCCAAATATGGATGTTAATCCAAATCCTACAAAATAGACTATTGTTAATAATATTGAATTTACTACTCTTGCTATGTTTTCTCCAAATGATTTCTGTCCATTGACAAATCCTTTAAAAAAATATTTTAGTTTAGCCATTTTTTTAATATTAGTCCTGTGAATGTGATTATTAAAGTTATAATTAAAATATTCCAAAAATTCCAAGTAGTCGGAATTTTTTTAAAAAATTTTAATACGAAAAAAAGAATTGTTGTAAAAATAATAAGACTAAAAATAAATCCTATTTTAACTCCAAATTTTTCTAAATTTTCTCCTTCATTTTTTATATTCATTATCAAAAGCAATAAATTACATTTAAACATGCTTTTAAAATTTACTGCACTAAAATTAACATATTCTGATTGAGAGATGTATAATTAATTATAGAAAACCTTAAAATCTAAATTAGAATCACAAATATAAATGGAAGAAAAAAGACTAAAAAAATTAATTATTGCGCCGCATGCAGATGACGAAGTTCTAGGTTGTGGAGGCATATTAGATGATAATTCTTTTGTTTATTTTTGTGGGACAGATGAAAGTAAAATATCTACTGTGGAATTGGATTCTCCCCATAGAATCTCCTTAGAAGAAAGAGAAAAAGAAATTCAAAAAGTTTCAGAATTTTTAGGGTTTAAATATAAAATAAATAGGAATACTAAAGTTAATCATTATAGTGATTCAAAAGTGGATCTAATAAATACTTTTGAAAAATTGATTGAGGAATTAAAACCTGAAATGATTTTTATTCCTATTCCAAGTTATAATCAAGACCATCAAATTATTTATGAATCATTGCAAGTTGCACTTAGACCTCATGATAAAAATTTTTTTGTGAAAAAAATATTATTATATGAGCAAGTTCATTCTATAATTTGGGAGCATAAAAATTATTTGCCTAATTATTTTGTTCCTATTGATATTGAACGCAAATTAGAATCCTATAAGCTGCATAAATCTCAAGTAAGACAATTTAGATCTCCTGAAACTATTAAGGCCATAGCAAAGTTAAGGGGGGCAATGTCTAATTTAGAATATGCTGAAGCATTTGTAGTTCAAAGGTGGGTTGAATGAAGTTTGCTTATTTTGGATATAGGAGTTGGTCTGAAGATATTCTTAAAAATTTAAAAAATGAGGAATGGGATATTGATAGTTTTGCTATCCCTAATAGTGAATATAAATCTCCCGATAAAATTATTAATCCTAAAAAAATTCAGGATTTAGATTTCTCTGATTATAAATCATTATTCTTTTATGGTTGGTCTTGGATTGTTCCAGAGAAGATTATTAATGAAACTGAGTGTGTTTGCTTACATCCATCTCCCTTGCCGAAATATAGGGGAGGTAGTCCACTGCAGCATCAAATAATAAATGGAGAAGACTATGGGGCTGTTAGTTTGTTTAAAATGGATTCCGGATTAGATACTGGCCCAATATACTATCAAGAAAAAATTTCATTAAAAGGAAGTCTTGAAAATATTTTTGGAGAAATTATTAAGGTTGGGACTAACCTTACTAGGGATCTTTTAACTGACTTTAAAAATAATGATGTAAAAACCTATGCCCAGAATGAATCTCTAGCAACAACCTATCAAAGAAGGAAACCTGAGGAAAGTGAGTTAACTTATGAAAAAATGAAAAATATGAATTCTAGACAATTAAATGATTTTATAAGGGCATTGCAGGATCCCTATCCTAACCCATTTATAATATGTAATGATGGAAAAAAGGTTTATCTCAAAAAATCAGATTTGTAATATACCTTATTTCCATCTTTATCTAATACAAATGTTTTTTCATTTAACAAACCGCTAAAAGCTCCTTTAATTTGCATTAATGAAGATTTAAAATGTTTTTTTGTTAATAATTTTAGGGATTTTATTGGAAGAAAAACTAAAAAATTAAGAGGTATAAAAAATAAATTCCTAAATCCTGCATTTTTCTTCATTAATAAAACTAATCCTCTTGAAGAGAGATATACCCTATTTGGATTTTCTTTTTGAGACATGCCTCCCCCTAATTTATGATATAATTTAGAAGTTCCTACCACTACTGTTTTGTATCCTGCATTTTTTAATCTTAAACACCAGTCTACATCCTCGTAGCTTAAAAAATAATTTTCATCATATAGTCCAACTTCTTCAAAAGTTTTTCTTCTAATAACATGAGAACCTCCTCCCGCCCCATCTCTAACTATATTTTGTGAATATTGTCCAGTATATTTTTTGTCTCTTCCATGAATAATTGTCTTCCCTGTCCAAAGATTAATAGTAAATCCTGCAGAACGAAGTATGTTTGGCATTTCAGTATAAAAGTATAAACAGCTAGTCATTCCAATTTTTGGGTTACTTTTTAAAACATCTACTTGTTTTTCTATTGTATCTGGCTCTATTATTTCGTCGTCATCAAGCCTTAAAATAAATTCTCCACTTGATTTTTTAATACAATTATTTATTGCAAGAGGGGATCCAAAATTATATTTATTTTCTATTAAAATTACTTCTGGAAATAATTTTTTAATGGCCTCCTGGGAGCCATCTATAGATCCATTATCTCCGATAATAATCTCAATTTTTGGATAAGTACTATTTTTTATAGATTCTATACATTTTATAAGATCCTCTTTTCTATTCATTGTAGGGAATACTACACTAACTAAATCCTTTTTGTATTTATTTTCAAATTTTATATTTTTCATAATTTTCCTGATGTTCTTCCATCCATAATTTTAATTCTATAATCTGATCATTTAAACTTGAATTTGATAAAATATTTGGATTTTTGTTGGTTTTATCAATGATTTCTGTTTCCTTCGTATTTATTTTTATTTTTCTATTAAAAATATGATTTATTTTCTTTAATAGTTCATATTTGGACACCTTTTCTCTTGATCTTAAATCAACTATTCCCTCTAATTTATTATCCCTCATAATTATCTCATAAATTATTTTTGATAATTCTAATGTTGTGATTCCATCCCAATAATGCTCTGAAAAACCATTTACTTCTTGTTCATTCATAAACCAATCAAATAATCCTGTTCCATTTTTTAATTCTGGGCCTATAATACTAGTTCTTATTGTTAAATGATTAGGGTAATTAATTTCTCCAGCCCTTTTGCTTCTTCCATAAATATTTGTATCATTCCAACAGTCAGTACTAAGATGTATTAAATTTATATCTAACTTTGAACATAAATTTGCAAGTTTGTGTGGAAATAATGAATTAATTAAAATCGCATTAGCCGGATTTTCTTCAGATTTTTTTACTAAAACTCCTATGCAATTTATTATATAATCTATTTTTCCCCTATTATTTTCATCTATAATTTGGGTTATCCAGCTATTAGTTTCGTTGATTGAAAAATTAGGCCTATTAAATGAGACTATTGTTAGGTTTTCTTTTTTTATTAAATAATCTTTAATAATATGGCCTGCCATTCCTTTTGAACCTAAAATCAATAGTTTTTTTAGAGCCATTTATCTGATTTAAATTCTAAAGTTTTTTTATCTAATTTTTTTAAAAACCCAGTATCTATAGAGCTATCTAACCATCCATCTTCTTTTAAAATTCTTTTTAATTCTTCGTTATCTAATTGCCTTGTATTTTCTGAATTAAATTCATTAAAGATTATTTTTTGCATATTAGAATATTTTTCCTCAAGCCCTTTTAAATTTATTACAGGCAATATTATAAAATAATCTCCGCCATCATATGTTCTTTCAGATTCATACCTTGAAACTAATACTTCGTGAAATTTTTCTCCGGGCCTTATTCCTATCGTCCTAATTTGAGTATCACTATCTCCAATTTCATTAATCATTACATCTATTAGATTTGTAATTTTTGTTGCCGGCATCTTCATTACAAAAATTTCTCCACCTAAAGATTCCTCTATACTTTTAAAAACAAGAGAAATTGCCTGATTTAATGTAAGAAAAAATCTAGTCATATTTTCATCAGTTAGAGTAATTTCATTTTTTCTTTTTATTTGTTCCCTAAATAAGGGAATTACACTTCCTGCAGAGCCGATAACATTTCCGCCCCTAACGCATATAAATCTAGTTGAATCAGAATCCTTATTTGCAGCAATTATTAGTTTTTCTGCGCATTGTTTAGAAACTCCATAAAGGTTTAATGGGTCTACTGCTTTGTCAGTAGAAATAAATATCACTTTTTTAACATTATTTTTTATACTTGCATTTATTATATTTTGTGTACCTTGTATATTAGTTTTTACTGCCTCCCAAGGATTACTTTCGCAAACTGGAACATGTTTTAATGCAGCCATATGAAAAACATAATCTATTTTTTCTGTAGCCATATCTAATCGTTCTGGATCTCTAACATCACCAATTATAAATTTTAATAATTGATTGTTATTGAATTTATGCTGCATTTCTACTTGCTTTTGTTCCCCTCTGCTATAAATTCTTATCTCAGATACATTATATTTTTCTAATAACTGTTTTACTAATTCATTAGCCCAAGATCCAGTTCCACCAGTAATTAAAATTTTTTTATTATCAAACATATTCAAGTCAAAAGTATTTTTTCCATATAAAAAGATTTGTTTATTATAGTAATAATTAAAATTAATTTCAAAATGTATAAACACAGAGAATTTCATAACATTTTTTTAAATTATAACTAGTTAGTTCTGGAAATTCTTTTTCTGATTTTTCTGTTACTAATATAAAATTATTATATTCCCTGTTACTAAATCTTTTAAATTCTGCTGAAAAAGTTAATTTATCTCTTAAGGGTATTTTTGATTCAAATTCAAAATTATATCCTCTTATCAATGATTCATTTTTTATACTAGATTGTAGGTCATTATGCCATCCAAAATAATGTTTGGAATTCCATGAATGGGCTGCTAATTTTACAGATTCAAAAGGACTTCCAATAATAAAATCAGGATTAAACTCTTCTTTAATAATATTTAATTCTTTTTCTATTAATATATTTTCCCCTATTGTAAAAAAATTAAATGTAAGAAATATTGTCAAAATTATGGATAATATGCAATGCCATTTTATTTCCTTTTTTGTTAAAACTGTAGATAATAATAATAGTATTATTGGGGATAAAATTAAAAAATATTTTATTTTTGCGCCCCTGATAAACCAAACTATGCTTGTTAATGATAAAAATAAAATTAATTTATTAAATCTTTTAAAATTTATTTTATATATTTTAAATAAAAATGGAGATATTACTATAAAAATAAGTAAAACTCCAGGGGTTACAAATGTCTGGATATTTCTTGTTATAGGGTGAAGTCCCAGAGTCACTACAAGATTTGAGCCAGCATATCTTATAAAAGAATAAAATGGCATTTTGAATAAATAATAATCTGTTAAAAATCTGGGAATTAATCCAATTATTAAGAAAATTGAATATTTGAAAAAATCTGAAAAGCTTTCATTCCAAAAATAAATTAGGCAAAAAATTAATGCGATAATAATCATAGGAGTATAAAATGAAATTGAAAGTCCCAAAAATATTCCTGATAATGGTAAGTTGTGTTTTATTTTTTTTCTTATGAAAAAATAAAAAGAAACTAAAAAAAAGAAACTAGCGGGAAGTACTGGCGTGCTTTGAATACTTATAAACCAAGTTAGAGGTGAAAATGCAAATAAAATGAATGCTGATTTATTTTTAAAATAGTATAATAAAAGAACTCCCATTAAGAATATCCAAAATACATTTGCTAATTTTAACATAGCAAAAGATGGCCAAATTTTGAGAAAAACCGAGGTTATTAGAGGGTATAAGAGGGAGTGACTTGTAAAGAGGTCTATGTTTTGGATGCCCGCAAAAAACTTTGATACAGTTATATACTCATGAGTATCATGAAAACTAATCTTTGTTGAGAAAATTGCAAATAGGATTAATGCTAATCCAAAAATTAATAAGATAATCTTTTTTGAAAGATAATTTTTCATATAATTTTAATAAATAATTTGTTTAAAAAGATTTATAGTATCTGCTAATTGATAGTTTTTAAAAAGATATACTCCATTGTTTTTTAATGAAGATATTAACAAAATTTTTAGTTTTTTGTATTGTCGGAGGATTTAGTTTTCTAATTGATATAGGTTTTGTAAATTTGTTCTTTTTTTTAGGTTTAACATTTCCTATTGCAAGGACTTTTTCAATATCTCTTGCATTGATATTTAATTTTTTTGCAAATAGGAATGTCACATTTGGAGCAACTGAAAGAGAAATAAAAAATCAGGTTATACCTTATATTTTAGTTTATATTTTTGCAAATCTGATTAATCTTTTTTCAAGTATCTGGATAGTAAATCTTGCGGGAGAGAATGTAATAAATATAAATATTGCGAGTTTGGCCGGAACTGCAATAAGTATCCCTTTTAGTTTTTTTGGTTCATTGATATGGGCATTTAAAAGAAAATAGATTTAAATATTTTAAAATAAAATTATAATATGATTAAATGGTTTTTTGATAAAGTTTTTGAAGAGTTTACATTTTTAGGGGGAATTTTATTTTATGGATTGATTTGTCTTTGGTTTTTGTTTAATGCAGAATATGATTATTTTATTTTGTTAATAGTTGGGGCAATAATAATATATTTTATTACTATTTTCATAAGATTATTTTATTTTAAAAATCGTCCAAAAAAAATAAAATATAAAGGCTTTGTTGAAAAAATTGATGCAAGTTCATTCCCGAGTGTTCATGCTGCAAGAATTACCTTGTTATTTGTATTTTTTGTAAAGTTCTTTTTTAAGGATTTAATATTAATTTCCCTTAGCTTTATGATTTTGTTAATGGTTTTAAGTTCTAGAATTTATCTTAAAAAACATTATTTTAATGATGTTGTTGGAGGGATCTTTCTTGGACTTTTTACATCCCTAATATTTTTAATAAATTAGGGCCATATAATACACTAATTATTATTATTAGCCAGACTATTATTGCAAGAAGTGTTCTTTTCTCTAGTATAAATTTTTCGGGATTTCTTATTTTTTGTGGATTTAAATGTATTTCTCTAAAAAATAATAAAATAATGTAAAGGGCTACTGGTAAACTTAGTAATAATAATGGATTTTTATTAAGGATACTATAAACTGAAAAAAATACAAAAACTAATGTAATTGAAATTATTGATAAAATTTCTAAAACTTTTTTATCTTCTTGTTGATAAGATTTTCTATATCTTCCTAAGAAATTTGAACTTGTCTCAATTGTTCTTTTTGAACTTACAAGAAATGAGGATAAGAAAAAAGTTGATAATATAACCCATGATGAAACTGGAGATTGTATTATGAAGGTTCCTGAAATTGCCCTTATAACAAAATTTATTGAAATAAATATTATATCTAAAAATGCAGTATTTCTTATAAAAAATGTATAAATCTGAGATAATAAAAATAAAAGAGAAAGCATTATTAAAAACATTTTAGATAAAGTGTAGGCAATAAAGAGTGAGCTATTTAAAAGTAAGATTGAAATTATTATTGCAGTTTTAGGAGTTATTTTTTTTGATGCTAAGGGTCTGTTTTTCTTTTCTGGATGATTTTTATCTTTTTCTATATCTTTTAAATCATTTATTATATAGTAAGACGAAGAAATTAAACATAGTGCAATAAATCCCTTAAATATTAGGTAAAAAAGATTTGGATCTAAAAGACTAAAAGAAAATATTAGGGATATAAAAATTATAATATTCTTATACCATTGTTCAACTCTTAATAATCTAAAAAAATCCCTAATGCCCATTATTTTTTTTAAGGAAATGAATTTATAACCAAGATTGTTTTAAAAAATATAGATTGAGAGTGATATAAAATTTATATATCTAGTAAGAAAAATAACCTTATGAAAAAATTATTGATTACTGGGGGTAGTGGTTTTTTGGGATATCATTTATGTAAAAAACTTTCTAAAGATTATGCAGAAATAATATTGATAGATATTGATGAATTTAATAAAAAGGATTTTGAAAATAATGTCAAATTTTATAAATTGGATGTTAGGGATAAAGAAGGTATTGAAGATATTATTAAAAAAGAAAAACCAACCCATATAATACATGCTGCGGCGGCACTTCCATTATATCCTCCAAGAGTTATTAGGGCAGTGAATGTGGGGGGAACTAAGAATATTCTTGAATCAGCATTAAGCAATAATATTGAGAGAGTTGTATTTATTTCATCAACAGCAGTATATGGCGTTCCAGATAAACATCCATTATATGAAGAAGATGATATGATTGGTGTTGGAGCCTATGGGGAAACTAAAATTATTGGGGAAAAAATTTGTGAAAAATATCGAAAAAATGGACTATGTGTTTCAATAATAAGACCAAAAACTTTTATTGGGACTGGGAGGTTGGGTGTTTTTCAAATACTTTATGATTGGGTAGAATATGGGAAAAAAATACCCATAATTGGTAATGGGAAAAATAAATATCAACTATTGGAAGTTCAAGATTTAGTTGATGCTATTAGGATAATGTTAAAAGGAGAGAGAAAAATTATTAATGATGTTTTTAATGTTGGCGCAAAAGATTTTGATATTGTATATAATGACGTAGGAGATTTGTGCACTCATGCAAATTCTGGTGCAAGAGTTTTTAAAACTCCTTCAAAGATCGTTAAATTTTTATTAAGAATTTTGGAAATGTTTAAACTATCTCCACTCTACAAATGGGTTTATGGAACTGCGGAAAAAGATTCATTTGTATCTACTGAAAAAATTGAGAAAATAGGTTGGAATCCTCAATTTAGTAATTCGCAAGCATTGATTAATTCTTATGATTGGTATCTTAAAAATAAGGCAGAGTCTAATCAAAAAGGAACAGGAGTCACGCATAGGGTTGCATGGAGTCAAGGAGCTTTAGGATTAATTAAAAAAATCATGTGATTATTTGGTAGGAATTGATTTTTATTTTTTAGATTAAAAAGATAGGTTATAATAAAATTGCCAAAATAATGGCTACGCACCAAGGAATTAAAATATTGTCAAATTTTTTGGAAGTTCCGGCTATAGCTGCAATAAATGATGTTGGTAAAATTATAATAAATGGTATATTTTCTAAGATAGTTGTAATTACAATATATAGTGTAATAATCCCTATTAAAAATCCCATAAAAGTCCCCATCCAACTTTTATCCTTATTCCAAGGGAGTTTTTTAGATTTTATTAAAATGCCAAAGATTTGTTCGCCCGCATCCACACTCATTAAAAGAATTAAACTAAGAATCACTATTTCTTTTTGAAATATTAAAATTAATAATATTGTAGAAATAAAAAATAAAGTTGCATCACTAAGTAGAGAGTTATATTCTTTTTTCTTTTTAGGATATAATTTGAAGAAAAATTTAGAGGCTTTATTTTTTCCTCTTGAAAAATAATTAAATAAATCAAATATTAAAAAAATAGTAAAAAATGAAAATAAAATAACCAGGGTAATCTTCTTATTTGTAAAATTATATAGTAATGCAAATAAAAGAATAAATAAACTTAAAATTTTTCTTTTTACAGCAATCTTTTTAATCCCATAAAGGCCCATTTTCTATTTCTATTTAAAACATAATTATTATTTAAACCCTGTTGAAAAATCATGTGATTATTTGGTATCTTTTAAGATTATATTTGCTACTTTTATTCCAGATTCTAATGCTACATTCATATTCCTTATCTTCGGGTAAGTTAGCTGTATTCCTGCGAAATAAAGGCCCCTCACTGGAGTTTTATAGGGTGGGCAGTACTTGTGATAATCAATATCATAAATGGGCTCTGCAAACCTTGTTTTCATTACTTTAGCCCATTTTATTTTAGAATTTGGAAAATATTTTTTTAATGCCCCCAAATACTCTTTTTCTATCTCCTCATCACTTAGTTTTAAATCTTCTTCACTTCCACCATACCTTAAACACCAACTTATCTTTTCCCCATAAATATCACATAAAATTGAATGTTGCATAATTATGTGTATTCTTTCATTAAACAGATTTATCCAATAATTATTTTTATCTAGGAATTCTTCTGTTCCAAAACATAGGCCTACTCCTGGACAATATTTTACTTTTGCTAATTGTTCTTCTAGATGTTTAGGTAATCCTTTTGTTATTTTAAGAAATATATCAAAAGGGATTGTATTAATTATTAGATCATAATCTATCTTCTTTCCAGATTCAATAATGTATTTTTCTTTTAAATTAATTTCTTCTATATTGCTATTTACTTTTATTTTTCCATTATTATTTTCTATTTCTTTTTTTAGATTATTAATAATTGGTTGGTAACTTTCTTTAGGGAATGTGAAGAAATCTTGAATTTCTTTCTCATAAAGCCTGTTTGCAAATTGTTTTGCAGAAATTCTTTTTAAAGGTATGTTAAATTTATTTCTAGAATAAAGGTGATAAAATATCTTTTTTGTTACATTTTTTCCGGCATATTTATTCAACCAAGTTTCAGCATCAAGGCCTTCTAAAAGTTTATTTGGATTTAAAAGAAAAATTGTATAAAGTCCAAAAATTCCAAATCTAATCTTTTCATATAAGTTTAAATGTTTGAATTTTAATAAACCTAAAACTGAATTTATTGTATTTAACTTATTTTTAACTCCTATGGCCACATTTATTCTCTTCCAATCTAAATTTTCTGCATTTCCAAATTTTTTAAGATATTTTAAAGTGGTAGTATTACTCTTTATTATATGATGATAGAATCTAGGAATATTTTTTCCATTATGTTCAAACGTACTTGCTAATCCTCCAATGAATGGCGCGGCTTCAAAAACTTTTATATCAAATTTTTTTGATAAAATTTCTGCGGCTGCAAGTCCTGATAGGCCACCACCAAGTATAATTAATTTTTTCATTTTTCCATTAAATTTGTAGAGTTATAATATTTAGATTCTATTGTTTCTTTAATTCCTTGATGGAAATTTGTGTATTTTATATTAAATTCGTCTTCCCAATCATCTACAGGAAATATATCTCCTGCAGAAAGTGATTTTAATTGATTGGAGTTTAAAGTTTTCTTTTTAAAAATAAATGAGTATATATTTAACATTAAAATGAATAGTGGTTTGGGAATTTTTATAAAAAATGTTTTTTTATTTTTTGTTTTTCTTATAATTTTTAGAAGGTCTATAAAATAAATATTTTCCTTTCCAATTATGTTATAAATCTTATTTTTAGGTTTTCTTTCTATTAAACCTAATATAATTTTTGCCATATCCCTTACATAAAGTGGTTGTCGGATATATTTTCCATTCCCAGGTAGGGGAATAAAAAGAGATTTATCAAAAGTTTTAATTATATGATCTAAATGTTTTATATCAAAACAACCATACATTAATGGAGGCCTTAAAATAGTGTGAGGGCATTTTGATGATTTAACTATTTCTTCTCCTTTTGTTTTTGTTTTTGTATAGTCATCTTTTGAAATAGAAATAACTACTGAAGAGCTTAAATGAATGAGATTGGGAATTTTGTTTTCTTCGCATGTATTGATAACATTTTTTACACTTTCTATATTGTTTTTTATATATGGTTTAGAATTGTGAGCAGAGATCTGTGCTTGTAATTGAATCACGCACTCTGCACCTTCAAAGATTTCTTTTAAATTGCTTTTTTTAGCTAAGTCAATAACTTTTGTTTCTATATTTGGATTTATTAATTTGGCTAAATATAAATTTTTAATCTTTTTGTCTATAGCAATTATTTTATATTTTGAAGAATCTATTAAAGTCAATAAATTCAAACCTAATAATCCTCCTGCACCAGTAATTATTATTTTCTTCATTATAGAATCGGTATATTAAGTCTATTTAAGGATTATTTTTGTGTATTGTATTTTTAGGAATTAGGTAAATCTTTCTTATTTTTATTTTTTAAGTGTGTTAATATTATGGAAAATTTACAATACCATGGAGCTTTTCTTTTTATTATAATAGAATAGTCTAAAATAAGATGAAGAATCATTCCAATTAATACAAACCAAACTATTGGAAAATATATGGAAAAAATTGCTAAGGGTATTAAAGTTTCAATAGAATGGAATATAAATATATTTTTTTTATATTCCTTCCTTCGGGGATAAATTTTTTTCCAATCATTATTTAGTCTATAAAAATATTTTAGGGCCCTATTTAGGGATAGATTTTTCTTCTTATATACATATAATAAATAGTGATCAAAATCTATAAGGAATGATGCAAGAAATATTATTGTTGCCTCTAATGGAGAAATTGGAAATATTATATAGGTCATTAGGGAGAATATAAATCCAATAATTACATGTTGTTTAGGTAACATTAGATGTTAATACAATAAATCTTTAAAAATATTCGCTAATAGCCAATTATATGAATATAGGAATTACAGGTCATAAGGGTTTGATAGGAAGTTTTTTAAAAAAAAGATTAGAAAAAGAAGAGCACAAAATTATTTTTGGAATTGATAAAAAAGATGGAAAGGATATTGGATTTTTAAGAGATTTTGAGCCTAATGAAAAGATAGATATACTCATCCATTGCGCAGCCTTATGTAAAATTAATAAAACTATTAGACATCCTTTTTTAGGACATATCAATGGAGTTGATACTTTTGAAGTTCTTGAGTTTTGTAAAAAAAATAATATTAAAAAAATAATTTACTTTTCTTCATCTCGAGTTTTGAGTTCTGAAAAAAACCCCTATACTGCGGGAAAGTTATATGGGGAAGAATTATGTAAGGCATATAAGAATTGTTATGGAATTGATTATATCATAATTAGGCCATCTACTGTTTATGGGCCTTTTGACGACACTACCAATAGGGTTATGCATACTTTTATAATGAATGCGCTAAAAAATAATGATTTGGAAATTTATGGAGATCCAGAAATTAAAACTCTTGATTTTACCTATGTTGAGGATTTTGTAGATGCTATAATTCTTACCTTAAATGGAGATTGGAATCAAGAATATAATATTAGTGGCAATGAGGAACGAAAGCTCTATGATCTGGCTAAATTTATAATTAGGGAAACTAATAGTGAAAGTAAGATTGTTATTAAGGATGCAGAGATTGCGCAACCTCAAAAGGTTAAATTAGATCTTTCTCAAATTGAAAAATTAGGATATGTTCCAAAAACTTCTCTTGAAGAAGGTGTAAAGAAAAATATAGAATTTTGTAAGAATTTATGAATTAATCTTTTAATATTTTTTTAACTATTTCTGAAAATGCAGGCCTTGTTATGAAAACTCCTGTAGAAATTCCAATTATAGTAGTTATTGCAAATCCTTTTAATAGTCCTGCTCCTGCCCACATTAAAGGTAATAACGCTGCTAAAGTTGTCAAGTAAGTTCCCATAATAATGTATAAAGCACGTTTTATCCTCTCCTTTAGAGCTATAGTTGTTATCCTAGATTCGTCCAAAATAATAATTTGGGAATCTACTCCTGTCCCTATTGCTGCAATTATTCCTGCTATTGCTGGAAGATCAAGATTCCTACTAAACAATGCAGAAACTCCTAGAATTATAAGAACCTCGGATAGGCTTGTTAAAAGAACTGCAAGAGATAATTTTAATTTTCTATATCTTAATAATACTACTACTCCGACTGCTATTATCGCTGAAATTCCTGCAAGTAAAATTGAATTAATAAATTCATCACCCAATAATGGACTTATGGTGTCCAATTTAACAATTTCTAATTTAAATGGTAAACTTCCCGAAATTAAAACTGTTTGAAGTTGATTCATTTCTTGAACTGAATTTTCATAGGCTTCATCTCTTGTTAATCCTTGACCAGAACCACTAATTTGTATTTGAGTAGTTTTACTACATTTTAATTCTCTTCCTATAAATAATGAATCAACTAAGGTTTCATCAAGATATAAGTCTAATTTCTTTTCTAAATATTGTGGAAGAGATTGGTTTGTACTAAGATTACAAGTTATATCTGCATGCCTATTTGCCGCAGACTCACTTAAAGTTATTGCAAATCTAAAATTACAAATATGGCCGCCTTCAAACTGATCACAACTATATATTCCTGATTGTTCTCCAGTTCTTGCCACATAAGTTATATCTTTTTCTCCGCCTTCAAAAACTACTTCATCTCCAATCTTTGCCTCAAATTTACCTTGTTTTCCAATAAGTTCTTCTAATTCTGTTGGGGTTGATCCTGCTATTTCAACAAGCATAAAATTATTTCCCCCCAGATCCTTTACTGGTTTTATTTGAATATCTTTTAGCCCATAAACATTAAGTCTTTCATTAGATACTGCAATTAAATCTTTTAATTCATTGTCTGTTAAATCTTTATTTTCTGCCTTAACTAGTGCTCTTGCACCTCCACTTAAATCTAATCCAGTCTTTATCCTAGTTGTATCTATTTCCTCAATAGTAATTTTTGGAGATTCATTTGTAAATAAAACAAAATTGCTAGACTTTGTTTTTATTACTAATTTTATATTTTCCTCCGTAGGGAATTTTGAGATAGAAGCATAATAATCCTCTAAACTTTGTATTGGAGTATCATCTATCTGAATGATTATCATTCCTTGCCTTAATCCCTGATTAAATGCTTCTGAATTTTGTTCTACTGATGATATTTCCACACCTTTAGTAAAATCTAAAGGAAATATTGCTAATAATGAACCTAATACAAAAAATATTAACAACCAAATTTTCCAATTCATTTGTTTTTTTCCTCCATGTGCCATTTTAATATTGAAACATTAGTTATCCAAGTGTTTAATACATCAAATCCAAGACCAATTAAAATTATAGTGAATATTTGTTGAAGAACTATTGAGAAAGATTGTATTATTATTAGGGCTACACTTAATGCAATTATAGAAGTTATATTCATTGTTATTCCTGTTTTAAAAGCTTCTTTTAATTTTTTATCTGTATTTCCATGTTGTTTTAATAATCGATTAGTTAACATTATATCACTATCTACTGAATAACCAATAATCATTAAAATTGCAGTTATTCCTGCGCTAGAAAGCTTCATTCCTAAAAAATTCATTAGTGCCAAGGTCATGATAATATCTGCAAATGCGGAGATTACTACTGCGAAGCTTGGAACAAAATTTCTAAAAATAAAGAATACTATTAATGCCATAAAAATAAATGAGATTAAAATTGCAATTCTCAATTGCGTGTAGAAAGATTCACCTAATGAAGATCCAGTAGATTCTACTGATGAATTTTCTGAATTAAGTGCATAGCCAAGATATTCCTCTATAGTTGGTTTAACCGTTTCAAGCTCAGAAACTGTTTCTAAAATTACTGCCTTTTGATTTCCTGAACCAAAATCTGACAATTCCCTTAATGTAAAGTCATCTAACTCCCCATTAAGATATTCTGAAAATTCATCCAAATTAATTTTTTCATTTTGAGTTAGAATAGTTATTGAAGTTCCTCCAGTAAGTGTTATATCTTTTTGAAGAAAATCTCCGGTAGAGTAGTATGAACTACCTAAATTATAAACTGCTAAAATAAATAAGATTAAGGGAATTATTAATAATTTTTTATAATTCTTATTATACCAGTTTTGAAATTTTTTCTGGGAATTATCTTCTTCTATATGTTCCATTTAGAAGTTAGTAAATAGGGGTTTTTAAAGATTTTTTGTTTGTTAAAAGAACTTTCTATTGCCATATTCTATGAATAATAGGCTTCCTTCATTTAAACTATGAGATATAATTAGTCCTAGCGCCATAAATATAAAGACTAATGTGTTGGCAATAAATGCAAAATATATGCATACAAAACAAAGGGTGCTATGATGGACTCTTAATTTTTTAATTTTAAATTTCAAATATTCTTGATCTTTTTTTGAAAATTTTTTACTTAATTTTGTTAAAAATAAATCTATAAATACTCCTGCAAAAAGTGATAACGTGCTAATTAATACAACCATTTTATTAATGCTCTTTTTAAATAAATGCGCGGGCCGGGATTCGAACCCGGGTCGACTGGTTGGAAGCCAGTAATTCTGCCACTGAACTACCCACGCATGTTTTTAGTAAATATATTGTATTTTTAAATGTTATTAATGATTCAAACTAATTTATATAATTTAAATTCTAATTTATTTTATGGTTAAAGACCCAATTTGCGGGATGAATGTTGGCGAGAAGAAATCTAAGGAAAAAGGACTTATTGTAAGAGGCGAAAGGGATATTTATTTTTGTAGTAAAAATTGTATGAAAAAATATTTGGAAAAAGATAAATGGTATAAATCTAAAAGTTTTGGAAAAATATTTCCCTGGTTTTTAGGTATTATGTTAGTTGCAGGGTTTGTTAGTGCAATATTATATAAGTTTATGTCAATATATATGGGAATTGTTTTTATTATTTTTTCATTGGCTAAAATGCCTGACTGGAAAGGTTTTGTAAATGCATTTTCAGAATATGATATTCTTGCTAAAAGGGTTAAGTTTTATGGATGGGTTTATCCTGGAATGGAATTTATTTTAGGAATTTTATTTTTAACAAATCAATTTATATTGATTGCTGCCTGGGTAACTGTTTTTATAATGGTAGTTGGTGTAATTGGGGTTGCTAAGAATTTGTTATCAAAAAATCAAGTAAAGTGTGCTTGTCTTGGGACTACAATTAATGTTCCACTAACAAGAGTAACATTGTTGGAAAATATATTGATGTTTATTATGGGCATTATGGTTATTTCTAGATTTTAGTTAGTTTTTTAAATTGAAAATAACAAAGAAATTTATGGAGAAAGTACATATATTGATTTATTATAAATTTCAGCCCATTGAACATGTTGAATATTTTATTAGGGTGCATAAAAGGAAATGTCAAGAGTTAGAGATAGTTGGAAAAGTATTAGTTGGAAATGAAGGAGTTAATGGGAGTGTTGCAGGTAATAAGGAACAAATGGAAAAATATAAGGAATTTGTCCATAGTTTAAAGGGATTTGAAGATGTTTGGTTTAAAGAAGAAGTTGGTAATGAGGCTCCATTTAATAAAATGATAGTTAGAAAAAGGGAGGAGATTGTTAGTTTACGGAAAGATGTTGATATGAGTAAGAAAGGAAAGTATGTAAATTCTAAAGAGTTTTTGAAGGGTGTGGAAGATGAAGATATTATTATCTTAGATACAAGGAATGATTATGAGTATGAGGTTGGAAAGTTTAATGGGGCTGTAAATCCTAATATAAAAACATTCAGAGAATTTCCAGAGTTTGTTGAGAAGTTTAAGGAGAATAAGAAAAAGAAGATTTATATGTATTGTACTGGAGGGATTCGATGTGAGAAAGCTAGTTTGTATATGGAGCAAGAGGGCTTTGAGGATGTTCATCAATTACATGGAGGGATTATTAATTTTAGACAAGAAATTCCAGATAAGGGATGGGAAGGCAAATGTTTTGTTTTTGATAAAAGATTGGTGAGTAAGGATAATGAAAGTAAGGGGGCTATTGCTAATTGTGTTAGTTGTAATAGGGTAAGTGATTTGCAGAGAAATTGTAAGAATGTGGCTTGCGATTTATTAGTTGTACAATGTAGTAATTGTCAAAAAAAATTTCATGGGTGTTGTAGAAAAGAATGTATGCGTGAATTTTTAGAATATTCAAGATATAGGGCTGAGAAGAAGAGAGATGGAAATTGGGAAACGAAAGAGATTACACAAGAGTATAAAATCTAATCTTCCTCTTCAATCCAACCATAACCTTTTTCTTCTAGTTCATCAACAAGTTCTGCCCCGCCCTCTGTTGCGATTTTTCCATCTATTAATATAGATAGTTTATCCGGATTAATATGTTCTAAAATTCTTTTATAATGAGTTATAATAAGGATTATTTTATTTTCATCCATTATTGCATTTATTCCTTCTGAAACTGCCCTCAATGCGTCAATATCTAATCCGGAATCTGTTTCATCCAAAATAGAAATAGTAGGATTTAAAACAGCTAATTGAAGTATTTCTGATTTCTTTTTTTCTCCGCCAGAAAAACCATCATTCAGATAACGTTCTGCAAAGCTTTCATCCGTATTGAGTAATTTTAATTTTTCTTTTAATAAATCTCTAAAATCCATTACTCCCATTGGCTCTTGATTTAAAGATTCTCTCTGGGCGTTTAATGCCTCTCTCAAGAATGTTGAAATTGGAACTCCCGAAACTTCGCTTGGATATTGGAAGGATAAAAATAATCCTTTTTTAGCCCTTTGATCAGGACTCATTTCAGTTATATCATCTCCATTTAATAAAATTTGTCCTTCTGTAACCTCATATTTTGGGTGACCCATAATAACATTAGCTAAGGTAGACTTTCCAGAGCCATTTGGACCCATAAGTGCATGAATTTTACCTTTCTCTAAAGTAAGATTAACCCCATTTAGAATTTTAGTTCCTTCAATTTCAACGTGTAAATTTTTTATTTCAAGCATTTTATTTTATAGTTCCTCCACAATTTGATCTTTATCTTCATATACTATTTTACCTAATTTATCCCTACCAACTATCTCTTGTTTTATATTTTGAAGATATTTTTTATGTAATAATAAAAGAGTTTTTTCATAATTGTCTTTTCCTTTTTCAGTTAAATAAAATCTGTAATTTCCTCCGGGAAGGTCTGGTTTTATTAACCATTTCTTGGCTTCTAAAACTTCTTCTACAAGTTCTTCGGGTAATAATCTTTTTCCAGCTGAGAAAACTCCTTCTCCATTTGTTATATATCTATATAGTTTTTCCATCTTATTGTATTTCTAAAGCTCCTTTTAATGTTTCTAAAGATAATAATGCACATTTTAATCTCCCCGGAGATATTGGAATATGTAGCATTCCTAAAACATCGTCTTTGTTTATCTTTTTAATATTTTCTATACTCATACCTTTTATTTTATCTGTTAACATAGATGCAGATGCCTGAGATATTGCACAACCGATTCCATCAAATTTGACATCTTCTATCTGGTTATTATCTGTAATTAATTGGATTGTAATTTCATCTCCGCAAAGAGGATTATTTCTAGAATTTTCATGTGTTGGATTTTCTAAGCTACCTTTATTTCTAGGATTCTTGTATAAATCTAAGATGTTTTCTGTGTACATGTCCATTATCTAAATACTCCTTGACATTTTTTTAATGATTCTATTAATTTATCAATATCTCCTTTTGTGTTGAAAATTGATAAACTAACACGGCAAGTTCCGGGAATGTTAAGTTTTTTCATTAGGGGCATGCAACAATGATGTCCAGCCCTGATTGCTATCTTGCTTTCATTTAGTATTGTTGCGACATCATGAGAATGTATATCTTTTAAATTAAAGGAAATTATTGCAGAAGATTTTTCTATTCCTGGATTGTAAATTTCTATATTATCTAATTTAGATAGTTGTTCTAGGGTATATTGAGTTAATTCTTTTTCATGTTCTTGGATTTTATTAAATCCAATTTCTTCTAGATAATCTATTGCTGTTCCTAATGCTAAAGATTCTGCAATATTTTGAGTTCCTGCTTCAAATTTTTCAGGTAAATCTGCCCAAGTGGCACCTTCATAACTAACTGTGTTAATCATTCCCCCTCCAAATAAGGAAGGTTGAATCTTTTCTAGATGTTTTTCTTTCCCATATAGAATTCCTATCCCCATAGGTCCTAACATTTTGTGACTAGAAAATGCTAGAAAATCGCAATCTAATTGTTTAACATCTATTTTCATATGAGATATTGATTGCGCTGCATCAATTATTGTTAATACGTTATTATCTTTTGCTAGATCTATAATTTGTTTAATATCATTAATAGTTCCAAAAACGTTGGACATGTGGGTTAATGAAACTAGTGCTGTTTTTTCATTAATTAATTTTCTTGCTTTTTCATAATCAAGTTCATAATTTTCTGTTATTGGTATAAATTTTAGTTTCATATTATTTGTTTTTGCAAACTGTTGCCATGGAACTAGGTTTGAGTGATGTTCCATTTCAGTTAATAAAATTTCATCTCTTCCTCCCTCTAATAAGGGTTTTATAGTGTTTGTTAGAATATTCATTGATTCAGTTGTATTTCTTGTGAAAATAATTTCCTTAGAATTTGCGTTTAGAAATTGTGCAATTTTTTCTCTAGCTTTTTTATAATTCTCTGTTGCTTGTTCACTTAATGTATAAACTCCTCTATGAATGTTTGCATTTTCTTTTTCATAAAAATCTGTAAGTGATTTTATAACTTCTTTTGGCCTTTGACTAGTTGCGGCACTGTCTAAGTAAATTAAATCTTTATTATGTTCAAATATTGGAAAGTCTTGTTTAAAGTTCATTTTAATTAGAATAAATTTAATTAACAAACAGAATTCTCAATTTCTAATTCAATTAATCTGTTTAGTTCTACTGCGTATTCCATTGGAAGTTCTTTTATTAGAGGTTCTATAAAACCTGTAACAATCATTTTTATTGCCTGATCTTCAGATAATCCTCTTGACATTAAATAAAATAATTGATCTTCTCCAACTTTTCCAACTGCGGCTTCGTGTGCAACTTTTACATCGTTTTCATGAACATCCATTGCTGGAAAAGTTAATGCTTTTGAATCATTATCTAACATTAATCCATCACATCTTACATTTGATTTTGAGTTTATTGCTCCTTTTTTAATATCTACTAATCCCCTATAAGAAGAAATCCCGCCGTCTTTGCTTATTCCTTTACTTAAAATTGATGAACTAGTATTTGGAGCCATATGATAAACCTTACATCCCGTATCTTGATATTGTCCCTCTCCCGCATAGGCTATCCCTATATAATCTGTTTTTGCATTTTCCCCCATTAACATACTACAAGGATAGAGCATTGTAACTCTGCTTCCCATATTTCCATTAACCCATTCCATAACTGCATCTTTTTCAACAATTGCCCTTTTTGTATTTAAATTATAGGTATTTCTAGACCAATTTTCAATACTAGTATATCTTGCTCTTGCATTTGGTTTGACTATTACTTCAACACAACCTGCATGTAATGAATTCTCTGTATATTGTGGAGCTGAGCATCCCTCAATATAATGAATCTCTGCACCTTCATCCACAATAATTAATGTGTGTTCAAATTGTCCGCCTTTTTTTGCATTCATTCTGAAATATGCTTGTAATGGAATGTCAACCTTAACATTTTTTGGAATATAAATAAAAGTTCCTCCACTCCAAACTGCAGCATGAAGTGCTGAAAATTTATGTAAACTAACAGGAACGCATTTGGTCATAAAATTTTCTTTAACCATTTGAGGATATTTCTGAACAGCCTCATCCATGTCTAAGAAAACAACACCTTTTTCTTCTAAATCTTTTTTTAAACTGTGATAAACAACTTCAGATTCATATTGGGCCCCCACTCCGCCTAATGCATTTCTTTCAGCCTGCGGGATTCCTAACTTCTCATAAGTATTCCTTATATCTTCTGGAACATCATCCCAAGTTCTTGCATTTTTTTTAGCATCTGGCCTCATATAAAAAATTATTTTTGATAAATCTAATTCTGAAGTATCTGGACCCCATGGCGGCATTTGTTTTTTTTGAAAAACTTTTAATCCTTGTAATCTTTTTTCAAGCATCCATTCAGGTTCGTTTTTATCCCTTGAAATTTGCCTTACTAATTCTTCATTTATTCCTGGTTCCGCCTTGTAAGTAAGTTTTTCTTTATTAAAATGATCATAGTTTTCCCTATTTATTTCAATAACTTCTTGTTCTGTTGGTTGTATAACTTTTAAGTCTTCCATATTAACAATTGTTAAGTTTTATGTATTTTTAAGGGTTTTGGTGAGAATTATTAACTATATCTTTCAATAAAAATGTTCTCTTTAGGGATTCCTTTTTCTATTAGTAATTCTTTTGTTCCGAGCACCATTTCTTTTAAACCACAAATATAATAGTTTGACTCTGGATTTAAATTTTGAGTAATTAGATCCTGAACATATCCAGTTTCATCCCCATCTCTGCTTAAAATCCTATGATATGAAAAATTAGGATGTTTAGATTCTAATTCTTTAAATTCAGATTCATAAAGAATATTTTTTTCATATCTATATCCCGTAATTAATGTTAGTTGATTTTTATTTCCTCCATGTAATAAATGATTTATCATTGATCTAAATGGAGAAATTCCAGTTCCTGTTGAAATAAATGTTAAAGGCTTAGAATCATCTTTTATTATAAAGTCCCCCATAGGGCCTAATATATTTATTTTATCACCTTCATTTAGATTATTGATTAAAGGTGTAAATTCTCCCCCCGGTATTATTTTAATACAAAGTTCTAATGTCTTTTTTGAAGGTTTTGAAGCGATTGAATAAGGCCTTCTAACATCTTTTTCTCCATTTTTTATAAGTAATGAAATAAATTGCCCTGGGTAAAACTCAAATTCATCAGGGGTTGAAATTGTGATATGTTTAACACTATCTGTAATTTGATTTATTTTTAAAATTTCTGATTCAAATTTTTGAATTTTTTTTCCTTCCATTACTATATGTTTTTGATAACCCTTAAATACTTAACTATCTTAAACTAAATATGAAAGTTATGCCTCAAGAAGTTGAGTTATGGTATTTAATACCTGCATTAAGGGGGAAAATTGCAAAAATTCTTGTTAAAGATTATGACTTATCTCAAGTAGAAATTGCAAAAATTCTTAAAATTACTGAAAGTGCAGTTTCTCAATATTTAAAAGAAAAAAGAGGAAATGAATTAAAATTTACTGAAAAAGAAATTGAAAGTATAAGGGAGATTGTTGGACATATTTATTCTAAGAAATTGGATGCAAATCAGGAGATCTATAAACTTTGTGTGAAATTTAGAGGATGTGATAGTTTATGCAATTTTCATAAAACAAAAGATAAAAGTTTGCCAAAAGATTGTGATATCTGTGTTTGTTAATTATTTGGTTGTATAATTTCTGAAGAATAATCTTTAGTATTACAAGATTTGTTGGAGTTGGCTAATTCAAAAAATTTGGGATAATTAATCCATGCCTTTTTATCTAAGTCTTTTCTAATTAAAAGAATTGCTCTCGATTGGGGATGTTTTCGAATATATTCATAATCTGGAAGATGTTTTAAGAGTTCGTCCATAAATTCGTTCATTTCTTCCAAGGTTGGCATGTTTTCATGATTATAGAAATTTCTGCTAGCACCAACATGAACATAACTCTTTAGTTCTATAACGTCAGGATTTCCTAAATTAATTAATTCTGAATATTGTTTGGGATTACACATATTTTCATTTTTAATCATTGTAAGTCTTATGCAAGTACGATAATCTCTTGTGCTTAAAATTTTAAGACTTTCTAACATTCTTTCCCAGAAATCTGGAAGTAAGGGGTTGTCAATTTTTTTCATTAATTCTTTATTTGGTGCATCGATGCTTAAATATAATTGAGTTATATTTTCTATCTTTTTAATTTGTTCAGGATATTGGGCATTAGTAACTAGGAATGTTGAAATTTTTCTTTTATGGAATGCTTTAAGAATTTCATTTATTTTTGGGTAAGTTATAGGTTCTCCTGTTAAAGATAATGCAACGTGCCTAACATTTTCCATTTCTTCTACTTTTTTATTATCTGTGTTTTCATAACCCATTCCTTTAAACCCAGTAAGAAGTTTCAGGTGTTCATCAATTGCATGATTTATTATGTGTTCTGGACTGTCTATTGGGCCATACCAGTCTTTTGAAACTGGAGCTTTTTGTCCCCTCCAACAGAATTTACATCTTGAAGCACAAAACATACTTGTAGTCATTTGCAAACATTGATGGCTTCTAATCCCATAAAAAATATATTTGTAACATCCCCCATCTCCTCTTAACATTTTCCTAGTCCATTCACAGATTTTAACTGCAGAATGTCCTCCAACTAACCTATATCCTTGTTTATGTAATTGTTTTTGTTGTGATTCAGATAATTGAGAAGTAATTTCTTCTGATTCTTCTTGAGATGGTTGTATGATTTTAAAAGAGGTCATTTTTCCAATTCCACAAACGCTCTTCCAGGATCTAAGGCATCTCGCAAATTAATCATTGGTTGATTTATATTAATAATGTCATCCGTTCCAATTCTGGGACATGCAGTGTTAACCCAACAATCTATGAAAGGGTAATTTTCATAATTCATAGGGTTTAGAGTGTCATCAATAAAAATGTAAGCTTTTTTATTTTCTTTTTCTAAACTTTCTTTTAATTTTTTTGCCGCTAAAAAATATTGTTGTCCGGGTTTGATTGTTACTAAAATTCCAATTTTATTTGCAATTAGATATTTCTTCAGATTTGCTTTTTTCTTATTAAGTTCTCTCTGTATATCTTTTCTGTCAACTACCTTAATTTGATCTGAAATTGGATCAAAAATTGTTATCGGCTTATCTACTGCCAAAATTAATGCCTTGGGGTGAAACATTCCATCCCCTAAATATAATATCATTTCTGAATTTAGATTATCTTTAAAAGAATCTGGATAACAGTCACACCCTAAAATTTGTAATGGCTTGTTAGTACGCTTTGCTTTTGTAGTATTAACTTTTATTTTTAATTTTTTTAATTCTTTCAAGAAATCATCTATATCTGAGAATTGTACTGATGCAAATAGATCAATTGAATTTGGTTTTGTTTTTTTTAGATAATCTTTAAGTTTTTTAGTTAACTTAACTTCTCCTTCCCATTTTGCATCTAATAATAATAAACGAGGCATTTTACCAGATCTCCTTGTTAAATTTATTATGACCCCATTGAATAACTAAATCTATGTTTAGAATGTCCATTCCTAAAGGTAGATCGCATGCGCCGTAACAACTTCCTAACCAGATAAAAGCTTTTGCAGAAGTTTTTTCTTCTATAGCATCTGCGACTTGATCTGCCTTATGTTTCATGCCATCAGGTAATTGGATAAGAACCTGTTTAGCTTTTTGATTTTTAATTGTTGATATTAATTTTTCTAATTCTAGTTTATACATTATAATCTTCATTTCTGGATATTTTTAAAGCCTTGTATTTTATCTAGAAGCTCATCTAATGTCTTTGATTTTACTAAATTTTGTCTTAATTGAGCAGAATTTGGAATTCCTTTTGTGAAATGTATTGCCTGACTTTTTATTTGTTTGAAATTAATATCATGTTTTTTTGCTAGAACTAAATATTCTTCAAATTGTTTTAAGGGATTTTTAAAATCATAAGTTCCAGTTTCCATATAATCTGAAATTTGTTTGAAAATATAGGGATTTCCTATGGCGCCTCGGGCAATTAGAATGTAATCAACTTTGCTAGAATTTAGTTTTTCTTTAAAATCTTTAGGACTAAAAACATCCCCATTTCCTATGACTGGAATATTTAGTTGTTGTTTTACCTTTTTAATTAATTTCCAATCAGAGACTCCCGAATATCCTTGTTTTTGAGTTCTTCCATGAATTGCTATTGCTGCCGCTCCTGCCTTTTCTGCTATTTTGGCTATTTCTATTGCATTAATATGTTTGTCATCTATTCCCGCCCTAATTTTAATTGTTATTGGAATTTTTACGGATTTATTTAGTTGTTGAATTAAATCTGCAATTTGATCTGGATTTTTCATTAATTCTGATCCTGCTCCAGTTCGAATAACTTTCCAAGCAGGACATCCACAATTAATATCAATGATATCAAATTTATTTTCAACAAACTTTGCAGCCTTTACAACTTCTTCAATAGATGCTCCAAATAGTTGTATTTGTTTGGGGCTTTCAATAGAATCTGTTTTTAGCATTTCTAGAGTTTTTTTGTTTTTTCTATTAATTGCAGTAGAATGTAAGAATTCTGTACAGGTCATTGCAGCCCCATATTTTTTACATAGAGCTCTAAAGGCTACATCTGTAACTCCAGCCATGGGTGAGAGAATTGCTTGACTTTTTAGTTTTGGGAATTGTTTCATATTAAAATGATTGCTAAGAGAATTTAATAAAATTAATTTTATAAAATTAGAATTTCTTGAACTTATTTACTAGTTCTAAAGTATCTACTTGTCCTAAAAACATTGATCTGCAACAAAATCTTTCTAATCCTAATTCATCCATAACTGCCTTGCTATCTTCTCCTTTTTCTTCTACTCTCTCCTTAAATTCTTCCCACAGGTGGCCAATTGGTTTTCCACATGAAAAGCATCTTACTGGTATTATCATTTTATTATTTTATTTATTTTTTAATATAAAGAAGACAATTTATTGGTTTCACTTCATCTCTGAAACTAATGCCAATAACATAAACTGCTTAACTTCTGTATTCGGAATGGGAACAGGTGTTTCCAGATTATTATGATCGTCTTCAGTATAGATTAAAAATAAGGCTTTATAAAGCTTTTTATACCTTTAATAATTAGGAATTTTATGCGGGGATGCCGGAGTGGTCAAACGGGACACGCTCAAGCCGTGTTAGCTTAGTGCTTACAGGGGTTCGAATCCTCTTCCCCGCATAATATATTGCCCTCGTAGCTCAGTTGGATTAGAGCACGTCCCTCCTAAGGACGGGGTCGCAGGTTCGAATCCTGTCGAGGGCGTGCAATAATATTTATATACCTAATAAATTAAAAGATAGTAGGAGAAAAAAATGTTTGAATTACCTAATTTACCATATTCTTTTGAGGCATTAGAGCCCAATATAGATGCAAAAACTATGGAACTACATCATGATAAGCATCATGCGGGATATGTAAAAAAACTTAATACTGCTGTTGGAGGAACTGAATTTGCAGAAAAAGATATTCTTGAAATTTTAAGGAACATTAATGAAGTTCCAGAAAATATTAGGCAAGCAGTAATTAATAATGGAGGAGGTCATGCAAACCATAGTTTATTCTGGGAAATTTTATCACCTGAAAAGCAAGATCCTTCTGGAAAAATTAGTGATGCTATAAATACTACTTTCGGAAGTTTTCAAGATTTTAAAGAAAAATTTGGTAATGCTGCTGCTACAAGATTTGGAAGTGGATGGGCTTGGCTTGTAGTTAATTCTGAGGGAGATTTAGAAATTATAAGTACTGGAAATCAGGATTCTCCTTTAATGGAAGGAAAAGTACCAATTTTAGGATTGGATGTTTGGGAACATGCATATTATCTTAAATATCAAAATAAAAGGCCAGACTATATTGAAGCTTTTTTTAATATAATAAATTGGAATAAAGTTGAAGAACTTTATGATAAGGCTAAAGCGTAAACTCTTTAAACTAGATCATATCTCATATTCTATGGCTGAACAAAAACAAGCTCAATTAATAACAAAAGATACAACTATTGCAGATGTGGTTATGACAGATCCAAAAAAATCTAGACTTTTGACAGAGATAATGATGAACTTTGGAATTCATTGTACTGGGTGTGGGGCAGCTAGTTTTGAAACGTTGGAACAAGGAGTTTTAGGTCATGGTTTTTCTCAATCAGATTTAAATAATTTAATTAGTGAATTAAATAGGGCTTTAGAAAGTGGAGATGAATCTGTAAAAGAACATTCTGGAACTTGTGAAGTTTCAAGTGAATTTAAATTAACGTTTACACCATTGGCTATAGAAAAGGTTAAAGAATCTATGAAACAAGGAGAAAATAAAAAATCAACATTGAAGGTTTCGGTATTGGCAGGAGGGTGTTCGGGATTTTTATATGACTTACAATTTATAGATAAGCCTGTTAAAGAAGATATTAATTTTAATCAGGGTGGAATTAATATTGCAGTGGATAAAAATAGTACTGAAATGCTTAATGGAATTGAAATAGATTATGTAGATACTTTAATGGAATCGGGATTTAAGTTTAATAATCCGAATGCATCTGCTGGTTGTGGATGTGGAAAAAGTTTTGGTTAGTTTAATTTATATTTACTAACATAATTACAAGATTTGCATTTTATTATTTTTAATGGTTTTTTAATTTTTATTTCCTGGTTTTTGGAATTAAAAAAAGTCAAACACTCCTTACAGAATTTTTTTCTTAAATTTCCTAATTTTATATTTTTTGACATAGCTAATTTTTTCACTTTTTTAATTTCATTTTGAGAGGGGTTTTTAGAAAAGATTTCAGTGATTTTATTTTCTATTTCCTTTTTTGAAAATTTTTCTTTCATAATAATTTTAAGTATTTTCTTTATAAAAATTATATGATTATTGAAAAGATTTAAATATTACTTTTTATTTTTCAATATATGAATAAGAGATGTTTGTTATTTATTGTTGTTTTGCTATCCTTAGTAAACTTTGTTAGTGCGAGTTGCAATTTGGATGTAAAATTGATTAATCAAGATCCATATCCTGCAATTCCTGGAGAGTATGTGAAAGTGGTATTCCAGATAAATGGAGTGGATAATCCTGATTGTGATGGAGTTTCTCTTAAATTTATGGAGAGTTTTCCATTTTATCTTGATCCAGATACAGATGCTGTTACTAAAATTTATGGGGGGACTTATGAGTTAAGATATAGTTCTTATTTATTAGCGCCTTATAACGTTAGAGTTGATGAAAACGCACTCGATGGTGAAAATCCTATAGATCTTGAATTTTCTAGTAATCAAAATTCTGAATTTGGGTATATAAAAAGATTTAATATTACTGTGGAGGATGTAAAAACTGATTTTGAAATTTTTGTTGAAGATTATGATTCTAAATCTGAAATTTTAACTTTTGAAATATTAAATGTTGGAGAGAATAATGTAGAGGCACTAACTGTTGAAATACCAAAACAAGAGAATATAATTGTTAAAGGAAACAATGTAGAGATTGTTGGAAGTTTAGATTCAAATGAGGATACTACTTTTAGTTATGAGGCTAAACCTAAGGATGGGGAAATAAAACTAAATATAAATTATAATGATAAAATTGATGTAAGAAGAACCTTAGAAAAAACTGTTAATTTTGATTTATCTTATTTTAAAGATAGAAAAAGGGATGAAAAACAAACTTCCTATTGGGTCTATATTTTTGGAGTAGTTTTAATATTAGTTATTATTTGGTTAATTAGAAAATCAAATTCTAAGAAAAAGAAAAGATAAATTATTCATACCTTAGTGCTACTGCAGGTTTTATTTTTGAGGCCCCCCATGCTGGGAAAATACCCGAGATTAATCCCACTATAAATGAAAATAATAAACAACCCCCTATTAAATTAAAAGATAAATAAACTTGAAGTAATCCTATTCCTAAATAATTAGTTGTATAAAATTCTATTGATTTTGCAATTAGAATGCCTATTAAAACTCCAATTATTCCTCCCCCTAATCCTATTAATCCTGCCTCTATTGAAAATATTTTTAATATATCTGAGTTTTTTGCCCCAATTGCTTTTTGAATTCCTATTTCTTTAGTTCTTTCTAAAACAGAAGTATACATTGTGTTAGCTATATTTATGCTCCCTACTATTAATGAAATTGCTGCAATGGTTAAAAGAAATCCAGTGATTATATTTAAGATATTATTTATAGTTTCTAAAAGTTCATTAGGAGTTAGAATTATAAAATCTTGATCATCCTCATCTACATTTCTAAATGTTCTTAATTTTTTTTCAGTCATATCTGCAACATTATTTATATCCTCCCCGTCTTTTATTTGTGCAATTATCATTGAAATTTGATCTTTTTTTTCAGGAAATACTTTTCTAAAATCTTCAATAGTCATATAAATAACCCTATCATCAGGAGGGCTTCCAAATGTTTTTAAAAATCCCTTTATTCTAAATTCGACTCCTTGTATTTCTATTTTTTTTCCTAATTTTATATCCTTTCCTAAATAATTATAATTTCTAAATTGAGATCCAACAACAATTTTTCCTATATCTCTCTTATCCAATAATTTTCCTTCTTCAATCCTTAAAAATCCAGATTCAGGGAATAATTTACTAGAAGCATCTATTCCTGCTACTTTGGTATATTTTATAATTTTTTTATTTTGTATTTTTGCATCCGCTAATGCCCAATAGGTTGCCTCCTTTATCCCCCTCATCCTATTAACTTTTTCAGAATCTTTTTTTGTAAAATTAACTACAGTATCAGTTCCAGTTCCTGAGCCTCCTATTTGACCCTTGGGTTCAATATAAAATTTATCAGTACCTAATTGTCTAAATTGTTCTTTTATTGCTGATTCTAATCCAAATGATAAACTTATCAATAAAAATATTATCATTATAGAAATTATTACTCCAATTAAAGTTAACCAAGATCTAAGTTTTCTGCTATTTAAGTTTCTATTTGCAATAATAAAATAATCTTCTATCATTTTCTTAATGCCTCCACTGGAGTTAATTTAGAGGCCTGTAATGCTGGAAAAATTCCAGACATAGCCCCTATTAAAAATGAAAAAAATATTGAGAATGATATAAGTAAAATTGAAAAATCAATTCCGAATGTGGTTATCTCTAATCCCGGTAAGAAAATTGAAGCCATATAAGATATAGAAAATGCTAATCCTAACCCTATAATAACTCCCCCTATTCCTCCAACTAATCCTAAAATGCTAGATTCAAAAAGGAATAATAGGAGTATATCCTTATTACGTGCACCTATTGATTTCATTATCCCAATGTCTTTAGTTCTTTCTACAACTGAAGTATACATTGTATTGGCTATTCCTATGCCCCCTACAAATAATGATATTGAAGCTATTGCAATTATAATTAAATTAAGTATGCTTAGGATAGTATTTATTGCTTCTAAATTTTCTTCAGGAGTTTGTACCGAGAAATCTTCCTCCCCAATATCTAAATTTCTATCTTTTCTTAGTGCATTTCTTATATCTTCTGCAATATTTTTTATGTTTTTTTCATCTTTTACTTGGACTACAATTAAATCTATCTCATTATCTATATTAAATAATTCTTTTACATCTTTTTCAGGAACTAAAATTATACTATTAACTATAAATGTGCTAGCCTCTTTTAAAATACCTGAAACTTTAAATTTTTTTCCTTGAATTTCTATACTTTTTCCAGTAGAAATCTTTTTACCAAAAATATCTTCTTTAAAATAGTTATTACCTAGAAGTACCTTTCCTGTATCTCCTTCTTTGATTAATCTTCCCGAATCTATTTTTAAATTTAATGCATTATAAACGGTTTTTATTTTGCCCTCTTCAATTGGCAAACTTGCAACATACTGATAATTTGAAACTTTTCCATATTTTATTTCTGCTGAACGAACATATCTAGGAATAACAAACTCTATTCCGTTAATATTATTTATAATATTGAAATCATTTTCTGTTAATTTTTTTATAGTAGTTGAACCCGGAGGGCCATATCCTGTTTCCGCATTAGAGATTGTTAGTTTATCTGTTCCAAATCCTGAAAATTGTCCAGTTATGCCCTTCTGAAGAGAATTTCCCAGGGAAATTAATGCTACAATGGAGGCTATACCTATAAAAATTCCAAGCATGGTTAGCCAAGATCTTAATCCTCTTTTTTTGACATTCTTGAAAGTAAAATTAACATAATCTCTTATCATAATTTTCCTCTTGTAATTTTCTCTATTTTTCCATCTTTTAACCAATAAATTTTTTGAGAATATTTTTTTGCTAATTCTTCTTCGTGAGTTATCATAATTATTGTTTTTCCTTCTTTATTCAATTTATTAAGAAAATCCATAACCATCTCCCCATTATTACTATCTAAATTTCCAGTAGGTTCATCTGCTAATATTACTTCTGGATTGTTAGCTAAAGCCCTTGCAATAGCTACTCTTTGTCTTTCTCCCCCCGATAATTGGTTGGCTAAAGAATCCATCCTATTTGATAATCCTACTTTTTCTAAAAGTTCTTCTGCAATGTTTATTCTTTCCCTTTTTGTTACTTCTTGAAAAATCATAGGAAGCATAATATTTTCTTTTGCGGTTAGATTTGATATTAAATTGAAATTTTGAAAAATAAAACCTATCTTTTCGCCCCTTATTCTTGCTAGCTCTGATTCGTGAAGGGTGGAAATATCAATTCCATCCAAAAAGACCTTGCCGTGAGTAGGAATATCTAATGAGCCTATTAAATTCATAGAAGTAGATTTTCCACTTCCTGAAGGACCCATAACTGAAATAAACTCTCCTTTTTTTACTCCAAAATCAATCCCATCAACCGCCCTAACTAATGAGTCTCCTACTTTAAAATATTTTTTTGCATTTTTTAATTCTATAATATTCATTTTTTAAAAAGGGCAAGGTTATTTTTAAAATCTTTGATAATCTAATTTTGCAATATAAATCTTTATAAATAAAAATGGGTTAGGAATAAAATTAAGAAGGGGTAAAAATGAAAAAATGTATTTATTGTAAATGTGAGCTTGAAGAATCAAAAATTATTGATTTTTGTGATAATTGTGGAAAAGGGGCTTTTGGAGAAAAAATGTTTGAAGCGATTTTAAAGAATATGAAAGATGCAAAAAATCGTGGAGATTTAGATCAAGGAAGGCTATAGTTTTAATAATAAATTAACCTAAAATGATTAAATTTTTATTAGTAAGCTTTAAAAACATACTAATTCTATGAAAATTATTAAAAATAATAGTTATTAAAATGCTTAAAAGAAAATCTATCCGAGAACGTGGAAAACTTAAACTTAGTGAATATTTCCAAAAGTTTAAGGAAGGGGATAGGGTTGCTGTGAAAAGAGAATTGAGTACTCAACCAAAATTTCCTAAAAGATTACAAGGAAGATCAGGAGTTGTAGAGGGTACAAGAGGAAGATCATATATTGTTAAAATAAAAGACTTAAATAAGGAAAAAACATATATAGTGCATCCAGTGCATTTAAAAAAATTAAAATGATATTAGAAAGAACACCATTAAATATGAATGAAGTTAAAGACATACTTAAGGATATTTCTGAGAGTGATAAAAAAGAAGAAATGGAGATATTTTTAAAGAAATTTATAAAATCTAAACCTGAACAATCAAAAAAAATAAAAGAAGAGCTAGAAAATTTAGATTCTATGAAAATTAAAAGAGAACATATTGTGAAAGTTGCAGATTTTTTACCAGGAGATGCATCAGATTTAAATAAAATTTTTACAGATGTTAGTTTGAATGAGGATGAAGTCAATAAAATACTTGAGATTGTTAAAAATTCAAAATAAAATTGAAAATGGAAAAAGAAGAATATGCAATAATACTAGATTATCTGCCCCATGGATATCCCTTAGAAAAGAAAATGGCGCCTGTAGCTCAGGCTATTGGTGAAAAGAATTTTACATTATTGCAATTGATTCCTAGAAGGGGAATTAAATTAGATATTGATGAAAAAGTTTATATTGGTGAAGGAAAACGAGAAAAAATTTATTATATTCAAGGAAGACTTCATGAAGACAAGTTAACTGAGAGTTCTAAAAATCAGCTAAATAAATTTCTTGAAAATTATATTTTATCTAATGAGGATATTTTTGTAAAATTTTTTAATGAGGCTGATGCTATTAATACAAGATTACATCAATTTGAATTACTTCCGGGATTTGGAAAAAAACATACTGAAGCTATATTAAAGGAAAGAGAAAATAAACTTTTTAGTTCGTTAGAGGATTTAAAAAATAGAATTTTAAACCTTCCAGACCCAAAAAAGGCTATTGAAAAAAGAATATTTGATGAGGTTACTAATAAAGAAAAATATTACCTTTTCTCTAAATAGTTTTAAAACATAAGATTTAAAAAAGCATTAAATTAATGAAATACATGGTAGAACAGACTCAAAAGGAAAAGAAAGAATTAGGGCCAACGATAGTGAGAATTGTCCAGACAGACATACCAGGGCATAAGAACCTTTTAGTTGGTTTAACCTATATAAAGGGGATTTCATGGGGTTTGAGTAATGCTGTCTGTAAAATTTTGAAATTTGACCCCTCTAGGATAGTTTCTACACTTAGTGAGGAAGAAATAAAAAAAATTACTGAATTCATAAAAAATCCAAAATTACCTAATTTTATGTATAATCGAAGAGATGATTTTGAAAGTGGAGATGATATGCATCTTATTACAAATGACCTTGATATGAAAAAAGAATTTGATATTAGAAGACTGAAAAAAATAAGATCTTATAGAGGATTGAGACATGCTTTTGGACATCCAACTAGGGGTCAAAGAACTAGAAGTAATTTTAGGGCCAAAAAACGTGCAGCTGTGGGGGTAAAGAAAAATAAATAATAGAATATGAAAAAGCAGAAAAAAAGATATTCAAGGCCTCGAAGGCCTTTTGATAAGGTAAGAATTGATGAAGAAAATATTTTAAAAGATAAATATGGGCTTAAAAATAAAAAAGAGATTTGGAAGGCTGATGCGGCTATTGGAAGAATAAGAAATCTTGCTAAAAAATTAATTACAGCTAGTGATGAAGATAAACAAGCATTTGTGGATAGGCTAAATAAGAAAGGTTTTCAAGTAGAGAGTATTGCAGAAGTTCTAGCATTAAATAAAGAAGATTGGTTAAAAAGAAGATTGCAGACAATACTTCACTCAGGAGGTCATGCAAACACCCCTAAACAAGCTAGACAGCTTATTGCTCATAAACATGTAGCCATAGGTGATCAGATTGTTAATGTTCCATCATATCAAGTAGAATTAGAAGAAGAACCAATAGTTAAATTAAATATTATTCTTAAAACTGAGAAACCAAAATCAAAGGAAGAAAAAATAAAGGAAGAGATTTTGAAAGGAGAACCTTCAGAAATTGTTGAAGAACCAAAAGTAGATATTCCTGTAGAGAAAGTGGTTGAGGAAATTGAAAATATAGTTAGTCCTGAAGAAGAAAATAAAAATAAAAATAATTTAGAGGAAAGTAAAGAATAATGGTAGAACAAGTATTAGAACAAGAAGTTAAAAAAGAAACTAAGAAAATTGAAACTCCTGTGAAAGAAGTTGAGAAAGAACTTACTAAGGAAGTTAAAGAGGTTGAAGAAGTTAAAGAAGTTAAGCCCAAAAAAGCTAAGGAAAGGAAGGAGAGAACTGCTATTCTAAATATTTATACTACTTTTAATAATACTATTATGAATCTTACAGATATGTCTGGAAATAGTATTGCTAAATTCAGCGGAGGTCAATCTACTAAACAAGATAGATTGAAAGCTAATCCTACTGTGGCAATGTTTATTGCACAAAAAGTTGCTGAAGAGGCAAGAGATAATGGAATAACTAGTTTCTACATAAAAATACGAGCAAGAACTGGGCAATCAAACCCAGGACCTGGAACTCATGCGGCAATAAAATCTTTGACTAGGGCAGGATTTAAAATTTTAAGTATTATGGATACTACAAGGATGGCTAGAGGTGGACCTAAAAAGAAAGGTGGAAGAAGAGGTAGAAGAGTTTAAAAACCTAAAAATAATCAAAAATATATAAAATGATAAAATCAATTGAAAAAACGGATAATAAGTTAAAATTTGTTACAGATATGAAAATAGATCTTGCTAATGCAATTAGAAGAAGTGTTTTAGAAATATCTACTATGGCTATTGATGATATAGAGATCATAAAAAATGATTCTGCACTTTATGATGAAAATATTGCACATAGAATTGGTTTAATTCCTATCAAAACTGAAAAAACAAGTAAAGAAACAAAATTTAAATTAAAAGAAAAAGGACCAAAGACAGTTTATTCTAGTGAACTATCTCCAAAAAATGATACTGGAATGAGTATTCCAATAGTAATTTTAGAAAAAGGGCAAGAAGTAGAAATGGTTTGTAATGCCAGATTAGGAAAAGGAGTAGAACATATAAAATATTCTCCAGGATTAGTTTTTTATAAAAATAATATTGATAATGATATCTTAAACTTTGTTTATGTTGATGAAGATGGGAATATAGAATATAAAGAAGATGAATTGAAAAATAAAGGGGTATCTGAGGATCAAATAAAAAAGATTAAAAGTGTTAAGGAAGCTAAAGAATTAGAATTTAATATAGAATCTTGGGGTCAATTTGAAGCAAAAGATATTTTTTCTAAATCTATAGATATTATTGAGAGTAATCTTAATGAACTTGGTAAGACAGTTAAATAAAACTTATAAGCTTAACTTTTCTGGTATTTCTGTTATGCGGAGATGCCGGAGTGGTCAAACGGGCTTGGTTAAGGTCCAAGTGGCTTAGTGCCTACAGGGGTTCGAGTCCTCTTCTCCGCATAATAATAAGGTTTATATACCCTAAATAATAGATAAAAATACCTGCAAGTTAACGCGTTGAGCAGAAGTTAATTACTTCTGTAAATTCAACTTGTTTTAATAATATGATAAGTAAAAAACAAATTAGTAAAAGAACTCAAACTAAAAAAAATCCAGAAATAGTTGAAACAATAATTCTTGCTAAAAAAAATGATCATTTGGATTTAGCTAAGAAATTATCTGGACCTTCAAGATTCTATAAGAAAATTAATCTTGATGAAATTGAATCTGAAGAAAGTAATAAGGTATTAGTTGTTGGAAAAGTTTTAGGGAGTGGAAAAATTAATAAAAAATTAGAGATTTCTGCATTAAATTTTTCAGAAAGTGCTAAGGAAAAACTAGAAAAGGCAGGTTGTAAGATTAAAAAGATAAAAGAAGAGATTAAGGATAATAATAAACTTGAAGGAGTAAAAATAATTGGATAATGGAAACAAAAATAATTATTGATGGAAGTGGGGCAGTTTTTGGAAGGTTAGCTAGCTTTGTTGCTAAAAAGGCATTAGAAGGAAATGAAGTTATAGTGATAAATTCTGAAAAAACAATCTTAACAGGAAATAAAAAAGATATAATTGCAAAGTACTCTGAATTGAGAAAAAAAGGAGGACATTCATTAAAAGGTCCAAAATACTCAAAAGTCCCCCATAATATGTTAAAAAGAACAATTAGAGGTATGTTACCAGACCATAGAAAAGGGCAAGGTAAAATTGCTTTATCTAAAATTAAATGTTATGATCAAATTCCTGAGGAGTTAAGTCAAGAGAAAATGGTTAAGATTAATGCCCCTGTAAAGATGAAATATATTGAATTAAAAGAACTTTCAGAAAAAATTTAAAATGATACCAAAAAAATTAACAATAAGTGGTAAAAGGAAAACAGCTATAGCAAAAGCTACAATAGTTGAAGGGAGTGGGAGAGTATTAATAAATCGAATTCCTTATCAAAATCTTGATTTTTTTAAAAAATTGGCAATAGATGAACCTATAGAAATAACAAAAAAAATCTTAGGTAATTTTAACTTTGATATATATGTTAATGTTAAAGGTGGGGGTTCTGAAAGTAGAATTACTTCATCTAGATTAGCAATTGCAAGGGCATTAATTAATTATACTAAATCAGAAGATTTGAAAAGAGCATTTAGCGAATATGATAAAAATTTACTTGTTGCAGATATTAGAAGAAAAGAACCTAATAAGCCTGGAGATAGTAAAGCTAGAAAGAAGAGGCAAAAGAGTTTTAGATAAAATTTAATTTATTTCAAAATTTAAAACCCTTATATCTGGAGATAATAATTGAACTTTATCATTTTTTGATCTTAATCCCCTATATATTTTTTGTAATAATTCCCTATTAGCCTTATCTAAATAAAAACTATTAAAATGTTGAGGGTTTGTCTTTCTTAATATCTTCCAGAATATTGAAGAAATATTTGGATAAGGAAATCTAGATATTACAATCGAGTTGCAAATATCTCCTGGAAAGTCTATCCCCCTATTACATTTTGTTGTAAATAATAAATCAGTATGTTTATTTTTGAAATCTTCAATTCTTTTTCCAAAAGGATCTCTTTCTTGTTCGGAAATAATTTCATTTTGTGTTGGGAGATTCTTTATATTAAAATTTTCTTTTTCTTTTTCAGTAGGTAGATCATAAAAACTTGTTAAATGAATTAGGGTTGGTTTTTGAGAATCTTCTACTGATGCTGAAAATCGCCTTAAGAATGATTCCCTTGTAAGTCTTTTTGATTGAAAATTAGAATAGCTGCAATTTACTTCATATCCCTTTATTTCTTTTATTAACTTTCCCTGAGTATTAACTTCTGCATCTATTATTTTAAATTTATCTAATCCAAAAATATTCTTTAATACAAGTTCTGAATGTAATGTTCCACTCATCATAACTAAAATTTTATTTTTTTCTACCAACTCTGCAAATCTTTTTTCTAGATTTGTTGTGACAATATTAATTACTAAATCATTATCATTTTTTTCTACTGTAAAAAAAGTTTCATTTAAAAATTCTTGAAATATTCTTGCAACTTCAATTAAATGAAATAAATAATTAGATTCTTCAATTTCCAAATCTTCAAGAAGAGTTTTATTTGCTAAAATTGTATCAATTAAATCTCCCACCGCACTATCATTTATTTCCTCAATATCTTTATTATCATTGTATAATCTTTTAATTATATTTGTTATATCTGTCAACTCATCCAAAATTTTTTTTATTTCGTCATTTTCTGGAAATGTAGTATTAAGTGCAAAGATTAATCTGTTCACGCTTATTCTTTCCTGATTTGTAAAACTATCTAGAAATTCATCACATTCATCAATTATTTCTAACTCTGTCTGAGGCTTCCGATTCATTAAAGTTTCTAGTTTATATTTTAGACTGTTAAAAATTATTACATCTGAATCTACATAGGAATTATATTGTTCATAATACTCACAGCCTGGCTTTCTTTGATATATCGTAAATTCGGTTCCATCTAACCCTGTGTATTTTCTTTTATATACATCTTGAAAACGTTTTACATCATATTCCTGGGGTAAAATTGGAGACCAATAAGGGCAAACAGGAGCTATAGACATTCTTTTTACCTCATTTATTGAACTAAAATTAGAAAGCTTTACACTGTCATTTTCCCTTATATAATCTTTAATCACATTAACATTTTTTTCCTTTATTTCAATTTTGCAAGGAATTAAATTATTATTACTAGATTTATCATCCTCTTGTTTTGGCCGAGTGCCTTCAAAAATATCTGTTAGTTTAGAATCTGTTTCAGGAGTTTTTATTTGGATTGGTTTTTCTTCTAAGAATTTACATTTAAAATTTTTTCTTCCAAGTATTGAAGATATTTTTAATTTATTTTTATTATCTTTTTTTAATATATGTTTTTTATCTGTATAGTCTTTAATATATTGTTCTTGTAATGATTTTATGGGAACTACAATGGAAGTTTTTCCAAAATCTCTTGCTAAATTTAAAGCTATAGCAGATTTTCCAGTACCACAAACTCCTTTTATGAAGATTAATTTAAATCCCTCATCTACTGCATTTTTAACTTCATTTACAATATCCTCTTGGGATTTTCCGTTTGAAAAAATTAAGGGTTCTAAAAGTTGATCTTCCTGATATAATGACCACATATTATAATAATCTCCTTTGGGTTTCTATTTTATTATCACTAAATTCTGGACATTTACTTCTAAACTCACACCATTTACATAATATACTTTTATTTGGTTTAAAATTAATTGTAGATTCTATTTTTCTTATAAGTTCCATTATATCTTCTTTTAATTTTTTTAATTGTTCTATTGTTCTTTTAGATTTCATTTCTTTATTATGATTTAAAAAATGCCAAATTAAATGAACATCGTCTATATTTGAATAATTTTCCCTAATTGCAATAGAATATAGTGCTAATTGCCTATCATTGTCTAGATCTTGTTGAGACTTTAAGGCCCCTGTTTTATAATCATGAATTTCGAATATATTTTTATTTTTATCATAAACAAGACGATCTATATATCCTATTAGTTTATAATTTCCTGAATCATCTAAATCAACAAAAACTTTTTTTTCTGTTTCTAGAGTATTATCTTTGAAGGGATGGTGTTTTGTATAATAATTTATCAGAAATTTTATACCTTTGTTGAAATAATCTTCAGCCGTTATACCTTCTTTTACGATTTTTATTGGCTCTTTAAAATCATTATTCCAAGATTCCCCATAATGTCTTATTAGATCATCAAGTTCAAAATCCCTATTTTTATTATTATATACCCATTCTAAGGTGTCATGCACTTTTGAACCTAGAAATCCTTCAATAGTTGTTTTAAAATCCGGTTCTACCTTTTGAATATATCTAAAATTAAATTTAAGTGGGCATTGTTCAAAAGTTGATAGTTTGGAATGAGAGTAAATTGCCATTTTCACGTTCTTTTATTGTATTTCAAAAATACAATCCAATAAAAAGATTTCCATAGTAATGAGAAAGTTTAAAAATAAAATTAGATTATAATAAGAAAAGAGAATATGGTTATTAGAGTTGCTACGGGTTATTTTTTTAATGTTGCAGGAATTGTTTGGGCATTAATGGATAAATTTATTTGTAGATATTTATGTGAAGGTGGTTGTACGAGAACTCAAAATAATCAGTGCACCTTATTGTTATTGTTTGTTGCAATAATTTTTGTTGTTGTGGGTTACGCCCTAGTGTATATGCGGCCCATTGAAAGAAAAAAGGCTGTAAAAAAAATTAAAAAAAGATTATTTGGAAAATAATTAATCTAGTGGGCTTTTGATTTTCTTTAATTCTGCTGATGAAACATGGGCATAAATTTGAGTTGTTGTTAGAGATGAATGTCCTAAAAGAACTTGTATTTTCCTTATATCTACTCCATTCTCTAATAAATGTGTTGCAAAGGAATGTCTTAATGTATGAGGGTGTACTGATTTTTCTATTCCTGCCTTTTGAGCAGTATTTTGAATAATTTTTTGAATATTCCTAGTAGTTAGTGGTTTTTCTTTTGAAAAAACATAATTCCAATCTGGAAATCTTTTTAAAAAATTTTCAATCTTCTTGGAAATTTTTTTTGAGAGTATAAACATTCTATCCTTTTTACCCTTACCCTCTCTCACCCACCCTATATTTTCGTTAAAATCCAAATCTAAGGGTTTAAGATTAACAATCTCTGAAACTCTTAAACCTGAAGAATATAACATTTGTATAATTAATTTGCTTTTTTTTGTTTCAGTTGCATTAATCAAACTCACTATTTCGGATTTATTTAAAATAACTGGAATTTTCTTTTCATTCTTAGGCCTTTTAATTCCTAAAGTAGGGTCCTTATTTAGCAAAGATGTAAAAGCAAATTTTATTGCTGCAAGAAATAATATTGTTGAACTTGAAGATTTTTCGGCCATTTCGTCTGCTAAAAAATTCTTTATATCCTGTTGTTCTATATCTAAGGGTTGTTTATTAGAGTGTTTAAACAGTTGTTTATTAGAATCTATATAATTTCTTAAAGTATAGGGAGATAATTTTGAAATTTTTATTTCGGTTTCTAAATTTTTGAGAAAGTCTTCTTGAATCATCTATCACCCCATATTAATTGTGCGAACTTCTTTATAAAGATTTTTAGAAAATTTTGTTTTCATTTTATAGAGTAAACAAATAGTTAAAAAAGAATAATCCTTTATTAAATTGAGATTGAGGTTCTAAAAGAGGTAAGATGAATGCTGAAGAATATTTAAAAGAAAAAATTAAGAAGAATCCCCAAGATCCTATGAATTATTATCATTTGGCAAAAGAATTGATGTCTAGGCCATTAAAAAGTATAGAGTCTTTAGCAACTATTGAAAATCTTTTTAAGAAATCTATTAAATTAGGGCCCCATTTATGGGCTCCAAAAATCTTTTTAGGAGAATTGTTATATAAGATGGGGAGATTAAAGGAGGCTGAGAGATATTTTAAAGAAACTGTTTATAGGAGAGTTCCAGGAATTTCTGTTAAAGCATATTTAACTAAATGTATTTCAAATAATCAAAATCCTGAAGGAAATTTCCATCAAGTTTCAAAAAGAGATTCATTGTATTTATTTGAAAATAATGTTAGAGAATTTATAAGAATTTTATTAGAAGTTAATTATGGTGTTGAATGGTGGAGAAGAGGAGTTCCAAAAAAAGTAAGAGCTAAATGTGCTTCAAGAAGGGAGGAAGGATTAGATGAGGAGAAAGAAGTAGATTTATTATTATTTGGGGATTTTTATGATTATAGAGTTATAATTGAAGCTAATAAACCAATATTTGCTAGTTATATTGATACAAAAGAATGGTGTAGCAAATTGCAGGAAATGGAGCCTATAAGGAATGCTATAGCTCATAATCGTCCTTTAACAAATGCGCCAATTAGGGTTAGAGATTATCATTTTAGTTTTCAAAAAGTTATTGATAGAGTTAAGGGGAAAAGTTGATTAATGTATAATAAAAATTTAATTATCTTTGTTGGAATTTTGATTATTTTTGATATTATTTTTTTAGGTTTATATTTTAGCAGTGTTTTTGGACAACCGTTTAAACAGGCTGAAATAGGATTTGTTAGCAAGGTTATTGATGGGGATACTGTAATTATAAATGGAGAGAGTGTTAGGTTATTAGGGATAGATTCTGATGAAAGAGGTTACCCTTGTTATAATGAGGCTAAAAAAAGACTTGAAGAAATTGTTTTAGATAAAGAAGTATTGTTAGAAAAAGGAAATGAAGATATGGATAAATATAACAGAAGGCTAAGATATATTTTTTTAAAAGGTAGTGAAAAAAGTGTTAATCTGAAATTAGTTGAGGAGGGTTTGGCTATTGCAAGATTTCCTCAAGAAAGCAAATATAAATTAGAAATTGTAAATGCAGAAAAAAATGCTAGAAATAATAAAATTGGTTGTAAGTGGATTAAATTTTATTGAATAATGTTGATACTAAAAATCCAATTAAAACCCCTATTGCAACTCCAAAAAAGCTTGTTTGTACAGCAGTCATTACTGCACCAATCATTAATAATATTGCTATAAATCCCCTCCAAAACTTTTTATTCTTTATATTAAACTTTTTAGAACTTTTTGTTTTCCTCTTTTTCATGATCTATATAGTTCAAAATATATTATAAATGTTTTGATGAAAATAAAAAACTTATTTAAACCTGATTTCTAATAACATTATATGAAAAGAGAATTTAATAAATTTTGGATAATAGTTCTTATTTCTATATTAGTTCTAGGAGTTATCTTATTCTATATTACAAGAACTTCAGAAAAAGTAGAAATTGATTTGGAAAAATGTGAATCGATAGAATATAATGGGGAAAATAATATTAATGTGGTTTTTATGTCTGAAAAAAAGGCTGCAGAAAATTATATTGAGTCTTTATTTAAATTTGAGCCTTTTGGACAAAACAGAAATAAATTCAATTTTTACTTAATTAAAGATTATCAACCAGAATGCGAGTTATATAAGGGAATTGCATTATATTGTTATTCTAAAGACTTAGTGAAAAAATCAGGTTCATGTCCTAATGATTATGTTGTTGTTGTTAAAGAATTGGCAAAGGGAGTTCGAAGTTCAGCATATATGAATGTAGTGAGTATTAATTCAAAACATGATGATAATGTTTTTGCCCATGAATTTGGACATGTTTTTGCAAATTTTGCAGAAGAATATACTCCTGCAAAAATACCTAAAAAATCGAAAAATTGTGTTAAATCTTGTAATAAATTTGAAGGAAAGGAAAATGAATGTAAGGGGGGCTGTTCAAAAGATAGTTATTTTAGGTCAATAGATCAAGGAGTTATGAGGACATTGAAAACTAATGAATTTGGATCTTATAATGAATATTTTATTCAAAAAAGAATTGATGAGTCTACTAAAGAAAGTAGCAAAATTACTGGAAACGTAGTTATGGATGAAGAAAAATGTTCAAAGGAGAGTTATTTATTAGTTGAGGCAAGCCTATCTGATGGTAAATTAAATTTAGGTAAAAGTGAAGAGGTTGCAGGGTGTTTGGGGGAAGGTTATGGAAGTTACACTCAAGAAATAGGATCTGAAAAAACTAGTTTTAATCCACAATATGTATTTACAGATTTCCATGATGAAGAATCTGGAGAACTGAGTGGTGAGACTTATGAAAATGACAAGTCATTCTACATATCTCTTCCAAAAATAAAAGATGATGAGGAGGTTGTTATTAAAAATGAAGATGATGAGGTTGTTTCGGTGATGAAGAAGAGTGTTTATTGGTGTTTGAATCCCTCAATATCTTAAACTAATTAAAATATGTTATTTTTAATGTAATTTATTCTTTAAGGCCTTTTTATGGATAATTAAATAAGTTATTAAAAATAAAATAAAAAATAGGAAAATAAAAAATAAACTATTGGAATTTTTATTCATATTTTTAAATATGGCAAAACTTGTAATCGGTGAATTTTTATTTATTTTTTCTTGAATACTGATTATATAATTTTGAGAATTTGTAGTTATTAGTAAGGTGAATTTCTCTTTTAAAGAATTATTAAAATGAATTGAACTTTCAAATATTTTTTTTGAATTCATAGGTAAAAACTTGTATTCTGAATTATTATAAACTGTTTCATTTTTAGAATTTATTATTAAAAATTTTAGTTCTATTGTTTGATTAATCCCTAAGGATTCTTCTAAAGAATAATTTATTTTTATATTATTGTCTTTATTTTTGAATTGAATTATATTAAGATCTATTTTTTTATTTGATTCTGTTAAATTTGATTTTATATTAGTTATATCCTTATTTATTAGCCCTATATTTTTACTTGCAGATCTTTTACCTCCTGCACTCCCTCCCTCATTTGGATTTGGGTTCATAATTAAATTAGAGAATTCAGAATTTAATGAATAATCAACTGATACATCAAATAACTCAGGAGTATAATTATTATCAGACTCAAAATTAAACATATATTGAAAATATTTATTCTCAGTTAAATTTAAGATTTGGGGGGAATTGTCTACAATATCTATGAAATCCTCTCCCTGACATAAACTATCGTTACAAGATCTAACTTTTAAATTTAAATTTAAACTACCCATTTTATATAAGTCTAAAATTTCATTTGATGATAAACTTCTATTCCAAATAGCTAATTCATCAATGCTTCCATTAAAATAATCTTTATTAGATAATTTATCAGATCCTATAAAGAATGTAGAAAAATTTGAATTTAATTTATCAAATGAAGTACTATAATTTATAATTAGGGTAGGTGAATTGGAACTATTTGTACTGTAAGCTTTAGCTATTCTTTTTCCAGTTCCATTAATAATTAAAGTAATTGAGTTTTTAGTGGACCATCCCTCTCTATCAATAATCTCCTGCATTATATTTGAGAGATCCGGGCTTCTTTGATCTAAATTCCTATGATTTTTAGTCCATGCAGCAATATTCACCCAATTTACGCTAGAATTAGTTTTGTTTCTTATAATTATGTTATTAGCTACATTGATAAATGGGGGAGAATCATCTATATTTTCTCCATAAATTGAAAGATTAGTTGATTCTGATTTAGACTTATGTGCAGTAAATTGCAAATATGCATTAGTTATTTTTGCATCCTTAGGTAGATTAATATTTTGAAAGCGCAATCCTATTGTTTGGTTTTTATTACCTTCCTTAACTAAATCTAATCCTGCACTACTTAATTTTATATTCCCATTAGATATTCTTTCCTCTGCGTCATCTATATCTTTAGATATAAAATAATGATCTTTATTTATTATGCTTGATCCACCTGTTTTAAACCATCCAGATATTGTAAAACTTTTTGGTCCAAAATCAAGGCCAAAATTATAATCTCTACTAATATAATCACTAACTCCATCAAATGTTATTGAATTATTTAATTTTCCAGCATTAGAATTTATATTTCCAAATTTATGAAAATTATTATTATTTTTACTAAAATCTAAGATTTCACCACTAGTTGAATTATTATTAATCTTATTAAAATTTAGTAAAAGGATTATCCCAGTCATATTCACTAAATTCCTTGAAGAATTTCCAATAAAATTACTATGTAATTCTCCAATTTTATTTGATTTCCAAGAAATGTTGTTCCATTTTGCAATATTGGCTGTAGAAAAAATTTTTGAAATAAATTGGCCAGTGGAATTATTTCCTGTTAAAAAGATGGAGCTATTATAATATGTTAAATTTTTAAAAATTCCATTTTCAAAAATTTCTATCTCTTGATTTCCTAATATTACGTTACCTGTGAATCTAAATTTAAATAATGATAGGGGGAGAATAAGGGATAATACTAATATAAACAAAATAAAAATATTTAACCACTCTTTTTTTAACCTCATTAAAGATTTTTGTGGAATTAATAGTATTTAATTGTATCTATTTTAAAATCTTATATTAACACTACAAATATTAATTGTGAATTTCTTAACACTACATATAATAATTAGGTACTACTTCTTATCAATTTAGACCTATTAACACTACATTTACCCTATGCTAAAAGTTTTAGGTGTTGATAGGAAGTTGTTGCTAAGTAAACCATACAAATATTTATATTGTAGATTCTTTTATTTGTTTAATGGATTTGAGAACAATGGGAATAAATATAACTAATATTGCAAAATGGAACAACATTTCTTGGAAATCAAATAATTATGTTGAGGGTCTTCATGATACATTAGAAGGATATAAACAAAAACTATTAGAAGATGGAACTGTTTTGATGTGGGAAAAAATCTATACTCCTTGGGACACTATTAATTTTGATTGGCTTGTACAGGATCGTCAGGGAAATACAATAAATAATGGGAATAGTAGGGCATTAAATGAAGAAGATAGAGATATGAATGTCGAGGCGGTTGTAAAAAGAGAATATGAGTTTTCACTGATGAAAAGGAGTCTATATTGAAGTGATTATGATTGAGTTCTTATAATGTACCTTGTACGAACTTTATCCACATAAACCTTAATTTGGGTAAATTTTAGCTATTTTGAGTGATATTTGTAGGATTTGAGTAGCTTTGATGTAGTTTTTGGTAACTTTCTAATCTTTCATCTTCCCTTCTTCTTTCTAAATAACTTTCTAATTCACTTAATTTTCTTTCTTTTAATAATCTTCTTGTTAATGCATCTACAGTCTGGGTAGGCAAATTATCTAAAAATTCACATAAGGTCTCTGCATCTTTAATAGAACTATAGGTATCACTCATTGCAATTAAATTTAGATTTATCTTAGTGTGTATGTCAGGGCCCTGAGTAATATCATAATTTTTTGTCATTTTTTCAATGATTTTTTTGGATTTTTAGCTTGTAAAAACTTTTGATCAAAAACTAAAAGTTTTGAGTTTGATTATTCAACATTTACATCCGGGGCATTTGCACCATTTTTTAAGTAATAGTGCTACTGCAGCGATAACTATTGCCCATTTTCCCCAAGTGGAAATATACCAATTTGGAACAAGTGCTATTGTAATTATTGCAAGAGGTAATATCCATTTGTATGAACTACACATATTACACTCGGTGCCACAAGTCATAGAATCTTTTTTTGATCTTCTAGATTTTTTTACCATTTAACCCTCCTTTTTTGTTTTTTATTAAAGTTTTTTAAATATTTAAGAGTATTGTTTGTAGATTGTGAGTGTATTTTTTTGGTTTATTTTTTGAAAAAATTTTTAATTTTTTACATGTTAAAATTTTTTATTTTTGATTAAAAGTTTTTGCAAAATTTTTAAAAGATTTTAGTGTTTATGTTTTGAATTTTGTGTTTGAATAGAGGTATTTTTGAATAAATGGTGTTTAAATAGTGTTTAAAAATTTAAACAGCCAAGTATTTTGTCGAGGATAAAGTACTGTTTAAACAGTTTTGGACAGCTGTTTAAAAAAATTTTATAAATTTGGACAGCTGTTTAAAAATTTTGATAATAATTAGAAAAAAATTAAAAAAAATTTGGAATTTTTGAAAATTTTTTGCGCTAAAAAGTTTTGATTTTCAATTATTTTTTAAGATTAATTTTTAGTTTTATCGAGGAGGAATTGGTTATTTTTTAGAAAGATTTATAAAGAAAATCACCTTTGAGATACTATGTTTGGATTTTTTAAAAGAAAAGAGGAAAAAGAGGAAATTTTAAGGATTAAACAGGCTGTCCAAACAGGCTTCAACAGTGTTAAACAAGATATAGGCAGTCTGTCTAAATGGGTTAAACACTTAGATTCACAGGATGAGGATTTAAAGGGTGAAATTTTTGATTTAAAAGAGGATTTAGCGTCGGTTAGAGATGAGCTTGAAAATTTTAAAAATATGATTTCTATAGTGGGTGAAAATAAGGTGTTTAAACAATCTCCAACAGTGTTTAATAAACAAACGACTGTTGGTAGTGTTTTAAACACTGTTCAAACAGGTGTTCAAACAGTATTTTTGGAAAATTTAACGACTAATGAACGCGCTATAGTGTTTGTGATGATAAATTCAGATATGAAATTAAGTTATGAAGACCTTGCAGCTATGCTTGGGAAAAGGAAGTCCACAATAAGAGGTCAGGTGAATAGTATAAAGCAGAAAAGTGAAGGATTAATTGAAGAGGTTATAGGGGAAAATAATAAGAAAAGGATCTATGTTCCTGATAAAACTAAAGAGATACTGTTAAAAACACGAAAAGTGAGAAAAAAGGGTTAAAAACACGAAAAGTGAGAGAAAAAGAGATAAAATAGGTAAAAAAAAGGCTAAAAACACGAAAAGTGAGAGTTAGGATATATAATAATTAAGTAAAAATACTAAAAATTAGTATTTTTTAGTGAAAAAGTGAGGGTTTGAGAAAATAAAAACAAAATAAGGTGGTATTGTGAAAAGTGAGAAATAAAATAAATGATAAAATAACTAAAAGAGAGAATTAGATTAAGTAAAAAGTGAGAAATATAAATAGAGAGAATAGATATTTTAGGCCCTAAAATACTTAAATATAGGTATTTGAAGGCTTTAGGAAGTGAATAATCTTTCTAGAGGTAGCCTTAAATCTATTTAAAATCGT